>Ga0116186_1000724_pt1 | contig 37141 bp, 33 predicted proteins | sample AD_JPNNA4_MetaG_FD_89806 | JGI IMG/M metagenome (GOLD analysis project Ga0116186, IMG submission 89806) | Active sludge microbial communities of municipal wastewater-treating anaerobic digesters from Japan - AD_JPNNA4_MetaG | ecosystem: Engineered > Bioreactor > Anaerobic > Digestate | place...
CTCGCTAATAATTAATAATTGCTCTTTATATAAAGATCTAACGGTTTTATGCTCTCTATTTGTTAATCGTGCAACAATATTGAGTTTGATCTAAAAATAGGTGGAGAAGGCTGAACAGTTACCTTGTTTTTTTATTGGGCGGGTCTCCCGAACTCCCATCCCCATCTGACGCCAGCAGGCACTGCCTGGCCATTCCCGCCCACAGGTGCAGTGATATGCAGGCAACCTGGTATGGAATCCTGCATATTTGCGGTGATTTTGCAATTTTATTTCACATAAGAGCATAATTTATTCCAAAACGTTATTTTAAAAAAAATCAAAATATAATGGCTCATGGACTCACGATACACCCGCGATACAATACGCAATATTACTTCGATCCTCATCCGGCACCCGGCGTTCCTTGGTGCAACAATCGGGATACTCGCGGCATTCTCCCAGGCGCTCCTGATCAGCGCCGGTGGACCCGAAGCGTACGGGTTCTGCGTCGCGTGCCACACCCGCGACATGGTGAACGGCATGACCAACATCATCGCAGGCACCAGCCTTGCCCTCGCGGCTATCTCCAAAAATTCCCTCCTTCCTGTCATGAGCGTGGCAGGAGTCCTCATCGGCGGATACATCTCGGCCACTCTTCACCGGGAGCACCGGATTAAGAGGGGGACGAGGGTTGAGTACCTGGGATACTTCCTTGCCGGCGTTGCAGTCCTGAACCTCGCGATGGTATTCGGTGGGTGCCCGTACCGGGCAGCCCTCAGGACAGGATATGGCGACCTCACCGCTATTCTCTTCATCGTGGCGATGGCTGCGGGCGTGGTCTTCGGAGCATACCTGATGCTGAAAAAGGCCGAGAAGGAGGACACCTGATGGCGACCGGAATCCTTCCCAAGGAAGCGGCAGTATTCTTTGTCCCCATCGTGACGCTTCTCCTTGGGATACTCATCGGGTATCTTGCCCAGCGATCCGGCTATTGCTCGATCGGCGGGTTCCGGGACTATTTCCTCTTTCGCCATACCCGCATCCTGTCAGGGTACCTCACCCTTATTGCGGCATCTTTTGTGGGGTACCTGCTCTTCTGGTTCCTGACTCCTGCCGCCATGGAGCACTTCTTCTGGGCATTCACGAGCGGCCCCCTTACTCCCGTCCCCGGGGCACCCGGAGGCCTGGATACCGCTGCATATCTCATCTTCTCGATAGTCCCCGGGTTTTTTGTCGGGTTGATCGCAGTCTTCATCGGGGGCTGCCCCATCCGCCAGACCGTGATGGCCTCCGAGGGGAACTACAAGGCGGCATGGTTCTTTATCGGGATGTGTGTGGGCTCGATCCTCTTTGCAGCGATCGTCTCAGGCTGGGTCGTTGCGCTGATGAGACTGCTCGGGTTCGGGGTCTGATCTCCATGGCCTCCTCGACCTTCCTCTTCTGCGATTCCATTTACGACGAGCGAATGCGGTGGTTTAGAGATATCATCCTGGCGTCGAATGGCACTGGCACGTCAGCAGAACCGGTTGATATCAGGATATTTCTCACCGGTGACGCCCTCTTCAGCCTTGTCGATGCACGTACACGTCCTGCCTGGAACGCGGTATCTGCCATCCCGTCTGTCCAGGTCATCGCTGACGCTGACGAGCTCCAGCTCCAGGGACTGTATGATCCGGTGGTCTCCGGGTGCTCCCATGTCCTTATCTCAGGAGCGGACCACGGTGGATTATTCTGGGAGCGCCTCGTTGCTGCCCTGAAAGATGAGTGGACGGGTACAAAGAGTGCCGCGTTTCTCCTCTGCAATTCGCCCTACATGAGCAGGGTCCCGGTGTACATGCTCCGGTTCCTCTCAGGTGTCAGATCAGCGGGTCTTTCCCCTGAACTGTATACGTACCTGGACGGAGTCCACACCCTGCACGACGGGCAACGTCCCTCGGAGTTCGAGAACATCGGCAGGGGAGTGGCAGCACTCGCTGACTCTGCCGCCCTGGCAGGCCGCGATGCATGGTTTGCCGCCTGCTCGCGGTGTGCGACTGCGCGTGGGTACTACCAGATGAATCCCGGGACTGGGTTCTGTGAGCCAGCCTCCTGCATCCAGGGAATCACGATCAGGCCGCTGAAGGAGATCCTTGCGCGTTTTTCGGGAGACCACCCCATCATCTCCCATGGGGGCGGAATGACAGTTCACGGGAAGGGAGCAGGCGCCCGCATCCCTCACCTCGCTGTCTTCATTACATACCCGCCCTACTGCACCGAGTGGGCATTCGGAGGGCTCTCGCTTGCCATCGCTGCTGCGATGGGCGGCATCCGGACGACGGTCGTCTTCATCGAGGACGGAGTATATGCACTCCACGGAACCCACCAGGTCCCGGGAAACGACAAGATCTTCAATATCCAGGAGATGATCGCGGTCACGACCGATGTCGAAGGCCTCAGCTATGCAGTCCATGTCCCGTCGCTTGCGGAGAGGGGAATTGGGATCTCCGGCGATCTCTCCCTCGTCCGGGAGGTCACGAACGACGAGCTTGCCCGCATCATGTTCCGACCCGGCCTGGAAGGCACGACCCCCGCAATGCGGATAATCTTCTTCTGACGATGAGTGATGTTATGGATAAACATGAACCAAGGGATTTCACCGAACTGACCTGCACGAACCTCATGATCAAGTTAAAGATCCTGCTCTCCAAACTCCCCACGGGCAATCAGGTCGCCTTCTTTGCAACGAGAGAGCAGGTGGACAACACCTGCGCTCCTTTCTCCGGGCAGGGATACCAGGTCTCCTGGAAACAGGAGGCAGAGAACCGGTACCTGGTCAGGATCGGAAAATAGCTCCCCTGGGAGAGATATCACCAGGGACTACTGAACAGGGAAAAAGGAACAGGGAAGGAGAGAGAGGTGAATATGATCAGGTCAGACGAGGCTGTCGCATCCTTTTCCGCCGGGTTCACCTGTTCGGCGGCAGTATTCTCCGCGTTCTCCCGGGAACTCGGGTTAGACGTTGAGACTGCAAGAAAGATCGCATGCGGGTTCGGCGCAGGGGTATCACGGTCCGGAAATATCTGCGGGGCAGTTTCGGGTGCAATCCTCGTGATCGGCCTGAAGTACGGAAAGGCCAATGCGGGGGACGATCACGCGACCGAGAAGACCCGGGCGCTTGTCCGGGAATTTCTCCGGCAGTTCACGGAACGGCATGGCTCGGTCAACTGCACGGAACTTTTGGGATGGAACCTGGCAGATCCCGGGGAATACGAGCATGCGAGGGACGAGGGACTCTTTAAGACCAGGTGTCCAGTGTTCGTCCGGGACGCTGCGGAGATCCTCGACCGGATACTCTGAAATAGCCTGGACTCATGTCCTGCATCCCTACACTGAATAATTGGGTGGCGCCACGCACCTGGTATCACGGGAACCATGAATCGCGGGATCTCTTCCCGGGAACGAAATTTCCCCCCCAATCATGTCGAGCTCAGGAGATGACAGTGAACGCAAAAAAAGACACCTGGTCCGGTCGTCACATCCTTTTGGAACGACCCCGCAGGAGCATGGCAACAGCGAGTCCTGCAAGCCCGGCACAGGCGAGGGGCGCAGCCGGTGTGCGGGTCACAGTCGCGGTAGTCGGAAGGGGGGTGATCGACTGCGAGAACTTCTGGACTCGGTGTGCCGCCCACTCTGTCACGTAGACATTGCCAGCGGCATCAACCGCGATCCCTGTCGGCCCGTCGAACTGTCCCGGCCCGGCGCCATGGGTCCCCCATGCCGAGAGGAACATGCCCGAGGCATCGAACACCTGGATGCGGTTGTTGCCCCAGTCGGTCACATATACGTTCCCGTTCGCATCAGCGGCAATGTCAATCGGGTAATGGTACTCCCCTTCCCTGCTCCCGGAACTTCCCCACTCGAGGAGAAAGGTCCCGGCTGAATCGAATTTCTGGGTCCTGTTGTTCCGGGTATCCGCTACGTAGATGCTCCCGTCGGGGCCCGCCGCGATACCCTCGGGGTTCATGAACTCTCCCGGCCCGCTCCCCTCAGAGCCCCAGGCTCTGATGAATGTCCCGCCGGGAGTGAATTTCTGGACTCGGCAGTTGTTCAGGTCGGTCACGTAGACATCCCCTGCAGCGTCGATCGCGATATCGGCGGGGAGGTTGAACTCCCCCTCGCCCGTTCCATAAGAGCCCCAGACGTGCAGGAACTCTCCATTCCGGCCGAATGCCTGGACCCGGTGGTTGTAGTTGTCCACCACGTACACAGTCCCGGAGGGCGAAACCGCGATGCCAGTCGGGTGGTTGAACTCACCGCCCGCATCGTACCCGGGCTCTCCCCACATCGCCAGGTACGTGCCGTTTGCGTCAAACACCTGGACCCGGTGGTTGCTCTCGTCGACGACATAGATCATCTCCCCGCCGTTGTCGACCGAAATCCCGTACGGGCCGGCAAATTCCCCTGTCCCGTTGCCTTCTGCACCCCACGCGGCAACAACCCCCCAGGTACTGGAACCGGATACAGTGGGGAAGGATACAACTGCGAGCAGCAGGAGTATCAGTAACAGCTGTAGTTGTCTCATTTTTTACATCTCCCTGAGTATGGTCCCGTCCTACTCCCCGTCCTTTCGGACCGTATAGAGGCGGAGTGATGCCGGGACCAGGTATTGGTACTCGTCGGTGCCGGGGCCAGAAAATCATTCTGGTTCTAAATGATGCACCACCGGCCCAACGCATTCTGCCATCTCTTCGCATAACAGGGGAAGATTTCGGGCAGGGGGGGGGTTCTGGTCCTTCTCCGTAAAGAAAGGCACGCAATGCCTTCCCTTCCCCCCCGAAATCTTAGTCGTGGTCCGGCCTCTGTATCATGTAGAACGTGTAGCCATACCACTTCCGGAACTTCCGGTACATCTCTCCCTCCCGCGCGAGCGAATCGAGCACCGCCGCACGCTCCGGCGATGACACAACCGCCGGTCTCAACGCGGCGATTTTCTCTGCCATCGGCTCGTAAAAGTGCTCGAGCCATCCCGCCTCGTCGAGCCTGAACGTGGAGAGGAGCAGGAGCCCTGCATCCCTGATCTCTCCTGCTTTCTCCTCTTCCGTGCGGAGTGTGACATTATAGGCCTTCAGAAAGTCCAGGAGCTCGGCAGGGGGTTCGCTCTGGAAGAGCGTCAGGTCTGAGATTACGAGGTACCCGCCTCTCCTGCACAGGGGTTTCCACGCGGCCAGACCCTTTGCAAATCCCATGATGTCGATGGCACCCTCCGACCAGATGACGTCGAATGCCTCGTTCCTGAACGGGAGCGCATCCATCGAGGCGCGGAGCGTGCAGACCCTCGTCCTTGCCCCCTCCCGGGCCACCCACTCCAGGACAGACCGAAGAAACGGGCGGTAGTTGTCGACTGCGATAATGGATCCGGCGCTCAGCCTGGCAAGGTCCCGCGTCTGGGTGCCGGTCCCGCACCCGACATCGAGGATCCTGGGGCGGTCAGGCAGGGAGGAAAGGCTTTTCCACGCCCTGCGGGTCGCTGCGGTGCAGCCGGGGCCCTGGCGGGGGAGTGAACCAAAGAGCAAATAAAACAGCTCGTCCTGAGTCATCCTGTACTCTTTATGTGGTATCCTTGAATGTGTTGCGGTAGGCAGGATTCCAATGGACCTGTCCATCATTTCGTTCCATGCCATGACATATGAAGAGCCCCTGCATGCGTGATATGAATACATAAAGGTCCACGCGAATCACCCAAACCTCCCGCAGACTGATAAAAGCTTCTGAAATTTCGAAGATCAGAACTCTGTAATGTTATTTCAGTTCGTGATATCCACAATTGAGTAATCCGGGATGTCCCTGATTTCCGACCTTTAAAAATGTTCAGGGAATGTCTATCATAGGCAAGGTGTCATTCTACCCCCTAAATCCAATAAGGATTTAAAACGGAAAAAATGACCAAAATTGTCTCCCTAAAATATCCTGGAAAAAAGGTATACAAAATGAGTTCACGCAGGATGTCCATGCACTTCACTCCCCCAGGAAGGAGGCGATGAGCCCCCCGGCGAGGGCAAGGCCGACCACCACGAGGCCGGAGTTGACGGTAGAGACGTCCATGCCGGTGAGATGTCCAACTTCCGGGAAGATGATCGTGATGGAGACAAAGATGAGAAAGATAGCCCTCACCATGTCGACGTACGGCCAGAACGACATGTTCCTGGAGATTTCCTGGCAATGGAGGATAGTGAAGGTTCCCGGGGGTGCACCAATAGCGCTCAATATTCTCTGTCGGGCAGGTATTTGACTGATCGCCCCTTACACAATAGGCATGACGCGGGACCATCCGGCCGCTGAAAGTGCCCGGAGCGGGAACGGTACTTCGGTGTGCGGGAGCGATCTCCCGGGAGGACGGAGCCGATGAAATTGCGGGATCTCCTCGACATTCCGCCCGCGATGCGCCTGATCCTCCTCCTCGGGGTGGTGAGCCTCTTTGGGGACATCGTCTACGAGGGCGCCCGGAGTGTCTCCGGCCCGTTCCTCCTCGCCCTCGGGGCATCGGCGTTTACGGTCGCGTGGATCTCGGGGCTCGGAGAGTTCATCGGCTACGGGGTCCGCATGGCATCCGGCTATGTCGCCGACCGGACCGGGAACTACTGGACGCTTGCCATCGCCGGCTACCTGATGATCGGGGCCATCCCGTTCCTCGTCTTTGCCGGCTCCTGGCAGGCCGCCGTCGTCCTGCTCCTCGTCGAGCGGCTCGGAAAGGCAATCCGGTCGCCTGCAAAGGACGCCATCCTCTCCCATGCCGCACACAAGGTGGGGCGCGGGTGGGGGTTCGGTGTCCACGAGGCGCTGGACCAGGTCGGTGCGGTCGCCGGTCCCCTGGTATTTGCCGCATCCCTCGCGGTTTCGGGCGGCTACCGGGAGGGGTTTGCCCTCATGGCTATCCCCTTCGTCCTTCTGGTCGCATCATTGCTCCTCGCGTGGAGGAAAGTCCCCGACCCTGCCTCGCTTGAGCGGGGCAGCGAATCATCGCACCAGGAGGGCCGGAACCTGCGGGTGATGGTCCCGTATGGGGCATTCACCGCCCTCACGATGGCAGGGTTCCTCGTCTTTCCCCTGATGGCTTACCACTTCAGCGCCGCAGGCACGGTCCCGGACGCCCAGATCCCGGTCTTCTTTGCCGTTGCGATGGCGACCGACGCCCTCTGTGCGCTTGCGCTCGGGAGGCTCTACGACCGGGCCGGCCTCGCGGTGCTCCTCCTGATCCCGGTGGCAAACATCCCCATCGCCCCCCTGGCGTTCTCGTTCGGGTACGGGGGGGCGCTTGCCGCCGCGGTCCTCTGGGGGATCTCCATGGGGGGCCAGGAGACCATCCTCCGGGCGGCGCTCGCGGACCTCACGTCCGTGAAGAAGCGGGGGTTTGCATACGGGATCTTCAACGCCCTCTACGGCGGGGCGTGGTTTGCCGGGAGCATCGTATCTGGGCTCCTCTACGAGTTCGACCTGATCGCACTCTTCTCCTATTCCATCCTGATGCAGCTCGCGGCACTCGGGGTGTTCTTCTGGCTAAGAAAGGGAGTTGGAGGTGCGGGGGGGAAGAGCCCGGTGGCAGGGTGAGGCCGGAGCAACATCCTGCGTTCCCTTTCACTCTCCGCATCCCTACCCGGTGCGCCCTCATGAGATGGGAATGAAAGAGGGGTGATACTCCCATGAGTACGGACGCAGCCGGGAATGCGGAAAACGATCCTCTTTTCCGGAAACAGAAAAGCCCTGCGTCATCTCATTTGCGTAATTGCATTGATAAGCCGCTTTCATGCCAGGTCGATACACACCTCCTCATCTCTCCCATATTTTTTCGACTATAGAATACCTGATACAGGAAAGCAGGCCGGAATACCCGGGCAAGGATGCGGCACCATGCAGGTCGATCTTTCTCTCCCAGACCAGGCCCGGGAAGCAGTCGTGCCGGCTCACTGCCTCCCCTGGCCAAAATACCAGGTGCCGTCCTCCCGGATAAGCGGTGCCTGGTCGTGGGGGACCCGCGGGTAGAGCAGGAACACCGCCCGGCACCGGTGGTAATGGCACTCCCAGAGGCCCTTGTTGTTGATCCGGGTTACCAGCGCCGATCTGCAGACAGGGCAACAGACGAGCGGCGGGTCATCGTGCATGCGGGGAGAGTGGTCTCAATAGGGACTACAAGATCGCCCGGGTGGGGAGTGAAAGTGTCTAAGGCCAGGCACTCTCCCGGTGCGAAGGGCCACCCGCCCGCTTCAAAAAGCCTTCTGTCTTCCGGCGATCATTCCGATATGCATAAGAGATGCACGGCGGAACCACTCCTCCAGGGAAAAAATGATGAGACCGACTCTCCTTTTAATGCTGCTTGGACTGCTCGCAGGGGCAGTATTCCTTGCGGGATGCACGGCCCCCCAGACGGCGGGACCTCCCGTGACACCTGTTGCCACCGCACCCTCCGCGACTGCGCCCGATGACCTGGTGTTCCTCACCGAGGACTATCCCCCGCTCAACTATGTGGAGAACGGGACGATCAGGGGAGTCTCAGTTGACCTGCTCCGCGGGGTGCTCCGGAAGATGGGGTCATCAGTCGCCTCTGATCGGATCACGGTGCTATCGTGGTCGCAGGCCTACGAGACGGCGCTCTCCCGCAACAACACCGTCGTCTTCGCCACCGTGAGGCTTCCAGAGCGCGAGCACCTCTTCAAGTGGGCAGGTCCGCTCGGATCAGACCGGAAGGTCCTCTTCTCGATGAAGGACATTTCTCCAGTGATCACTACTCCTGCTGACCTGGACCGCTACCGGATCGGGGTGGTCAGGAACGACTCCGCACATCTCCAACTCCTGGGACTGGGGGTGAACGCGTCACGGATCATAGCATACCCCACCGTCCGCTCCCTCATCTCCGCAATGCAGGACGGGACGATCGACCTCTGGTGCTACGGAGAGACTGTCGGCAGGTACCATGCGGGGAAGGTGACCGGCGATCCCAATATGTTTTCAGTCGTCTACGCGCTCGAATACCAGGACCACTACTACGCCTTCAACAGGAACACTCCTGACGAGTTCGTCGCCGCGTTCCAGGCGGCCCTCGACAGCCTCAGGTACGAGCCGGACGAGACCGGGATCACCGAGTACCAGCGGATCATGCACCGGTACTTCGGCGTCTCCTGTACTGCAGAGCCCCCCGTGTCGCGGGAACTGGTGGTATCGCTCGTGGACTATACCGCGGACGCGCTGATGCAGGACGCTCCCGGGACCATCGCACGGGTCAACGCCGGCGAACACCCGTTCTGGGACCGCGAAAACCGGGCCCTCTATGTCTTTGTATACGACACGAACGTGACCATCGTCGCGGAGGCCGATAACCCCCGCCTGATCGGGGTGAACATGAAGGGGAAGACCGATGTCGCCGGCACTCCGTTCAGGGAGCAGATTGTAGAAAGGGCCCTCACCGAGGGGACCGGGTGGGTGGACTACATCTGGATGATCCCTGACCGTAACGGCATCTATTACAAGTCGGCGTACTTCCGGCTGGTCAAAGGGAGCGATTCCCAATCCTACATTGTGGCAAGCGGGATGTATATCCCCTGTGATGCGTGAAGGGAAAGGTCCCCTTTTTTCCCGGTTGGATTCATGCGTCCGGGATAGGAGCGGTGGACCCGGGAAGCGTTACCATGATGCACTCACGCCGCACAGAATGATTCGCATATACAATGGAGGAAAAGATGGAAAAGATCAGGCTTGGCCCGATGCCGTATATGAGTGTCATGCCCACGGTGCTCGTGGGTGCAAATGTAATGGGAAAGCCCAACTACATGACCGCTGCCTGGGCGACTGTCGCGTGCATGGCGCCGCCGATGGTCTGCGTCGCGATCAACAAGGGGAGGTATACCTGGAAGGGGATTGAGGAGAACAGGACCTTCTCGCTGAACGTTCCCTCCGTATCCCAGGTAGTCGAGACTGACCACTGCGGGCTCGTCTCCGGTGCCCGGGAGGACAAGTCAGAGGTGTTCCGATCCGTGTACGGGGTGCTCGGGACCGCCCCGATGGCCGCTGAGTGCCCGGTCAACATCGAGTGCGAACTGTTCGAGTCCCTGGACTGCGGGAGCCACATGCTGGTCGTCGGGAAGGTCGCCGAGGTCCATGCTGCGAAGTCCTGCGTGACCGACGGGACACCGGACATCCGGAAGATCGACCCGATCATCTACGCGCAGCACAACTACTATCGCGTGGGGGACGATGCAGGAGAGGCATTTTCAGCCGGGAAGAAGTACAGGAAGAGGTGATACGCGGTCCAGAAACTGCAATGATGACCCGCAACTGCCTCGAAAGGTTCCGGGGAATTCTTTTCAGGGATGGAAAGTCAAGGAGCAGCAGATTACCGACCATTTGTGAGGGGTGTTCCCCAAAGACCACAGGGAAGCGCGGGCAGGCGGGGGGAGTGCGGTGGGCCGATCTGCGCGTGAAGTATAGAGATCCCCTTGGCATTCTCCATGCTCTTTCATGAAACCATTCCTGACGACCTCTCGGATGCGGGATCCTTGTGTCCATGAAAGGTGGGTGACAGTACCGCTCACGCAATGCCGGTACTGGATGAGGCCGGTGACCAGTATTGCGGTTCTATCCATGGAAAGGACACGCTCCCTGCAGGGTGAGGACTCTCATCATGGAGATGTGAAGTGTTTCCGCGAGGAGAAAGGGACATTCAGGAGGGGGAGATCCCTCGTGATACTCAACGAGGATCCCGGGATTGGGGGGGTCACAGCAGGGGCAAAGAGAGTATTCTCATGAAAAAAAACGAACTTTCCTGCATGCACATTCCTTATAAGCAGACAGGACCATGTGAGTGTAAGGACCCAGGGGAAATATCGGATGCGCTCATTGACCCGTTCCTGCTTTGCCTGCACCCTGTGTGCCATTCTCCTCTTTGTACAGGGCGTGTCTGCGGCATCAGTCTCCCTTTCCCCCCCCGACCGGGTAATGGTGGGAGACCAGGTCACCATATCGATCGCTGATCTCCCGGACTCCTGCACGTTCGTGCTGCGGATTGAGGGCACCTTTGCAACGGCACCCGGGAGCGTGTTCTCCTTCGAGGCAAGGAATTTTCTCCTTCCTTTCACCCTGAACAACGGGTCCATCTCTTCAACACTATGGAATACCGGGACGAACGTCATGACGATCAGGAGAGGTGACACCGAGGTGAGGAGAGTGGGGCTCTCGGAGGACGGGGTATTCTCTACTGCCACTTCAGGCACCATACCGTCAGGGACCTACGATCTCATCGCACTCGGGGGCACGGCAGCACCGGGAGCCACGACGATCTTGACTTCACTCTCCCTCGAGGGGACCAAGTCCGGGCCGGATGACTCCGCGATCACGTTCTTCATCGGTGGCGTGAATGAGGGGAGCGTCACGATCACGGTTTTTGTAGACGGGGAGACCGCACTCTCGCGCACCATCCCAATCGGAGACCCGGGCACTCCCACTCCCACTCCCACCAACCCGCTACCGACAGCGACCACTCCGACTCCCGCACCGGCCACACCCACTCCTACGACTCCGACGCCTACGCCTCCACCACCTGGCGGCACCATCCCACTCAGGGCAGGCTGGAACTTTGTGTCGGTGCCTAGGACACTTGCCGAAGGGCAGGACATGGTCGAGGTGGTCTTTGCAGGGGTCGATACCGGTGGCCGATCCCTCTTTACGTACGACGGGCAGAACCAGGTGTGGAGGCAGTTGCGGCATGGGGATACCGTGCGCCTGCTCGACGGGATATGGATTTACTCGTCGGATGCGAGAAGTGTGCCTCTTGTCTATGCCTCAGAGGGGGTGGGGGGTGCGATGACCAAGCAGCTCTATACTGGCTGGAACACCATCGGGGTCTCCTCCACGGCAGCCCTGAAGGCCAGGGACGCCCTCGTGTCAGTCCAGGACACCTGGTTCCAGGTCTTTGGATACGATTCCAGCCTCCAGAAGTACGAGACATCGATTGTCAGGAACGGCCCTGGCACCCACAGTGACACCCGCCCTCTTTTTCCCTTCAGGGGATACTGGGTGAAGATGAACGGGAACGGCACGCTGGTTGCAACCGGGGACTAAAAGAGGCCAGCAGGAGAATCTGGAAAAGGGGGGATGCTTCGAATTTCATCGTGACTGCGTCCGGTCATGATCCATCGCAGCTGGAAGTATAAGGGAAAACAGAGTGTCTCCGGGGGTGCATTCCATTCAAAAATGACAGGAGGGCCCCTCTTCTTCGAAGGATGACTCCCTCATCCAACGGAGAACAGGGCAGACTCCATGGTTCCTCCTCCCGTCCATGTGGGTCCCGTGCTTTCCAGAAAAGTCACACTTTCGATGTTATGAAGGATACCGGAAACCTCCTTTCGGCACCGTGATCTCAAACCGAGCCCCTTCTCCCATCCTGCCGTTCTCGGCGATTGTCATGCCGGTGATATCAAGGATCTCACGTACGAAAAAGAGCCCCAGGCCAGTGTGCCTGCCGTATCCGCGTTCGAATATCTTCTCTTTCTCGTTGTCGGGAATTCCGATGCCGTTGTCTTCGTAGATGATAACGAGCCCGTCTTCGGCCCTGCGAGTGAATATTCTGATCCTGGTCACCTTTCCGCCGAACCGAAGGGTATTCTCAGTCAGGTTGTAAAAGACCCTCTCAAGCATGGTATCGGCATAGATTTCAATGTCCCCTGTCTCGTCTCTCAGGTGGACATTCCCAAGATCGCATTCTTTTACCGCACGGACAATCACATCATGCAGACGCTGCCACCGGGGTGCTTCGATTCCCAGCTTTTCATATTCGCGGGTGAACTCGATCTGCCTGGTGATCGCATCGATGATGGCAGCCTCCTTTTGAAGCAGTGCAAGCCCCTCTTCCCTCTGCTCAAGGCGACTGAGGAGGTCGTGATACCCCTGGAGCATGGTGATTTTATTGAGGATGTCATGGCGGGTGATCGAAGAGAGGATGGCAAGTTTCTTTCCTGCTTCAGAAAGGGCTGTTTCAGCACGTATCTGTTCTGTGATGTCCTCCAGTATCCCATCGAAGTATTCAACGGTTCCACCCTCCCCGATGACAGCTACGGCTGAGATCCGCCCCCAGAACAGCTCGCCATTCTTCTTTTTGAGATGGATGACAACATTGGAGAGGCGCCCATCCTGCAGAAGACGGTTGGAGATATGGATCCTCTCTCCAGGATCAGCATACATATCAGATACGGGGACATTCATGAATTCCTCGAAGGAGTCATAGCCGTGCATCTCTGCCAGGATGGGGTTTGCCATGATCCGCCGCCCGGTTGGTCCTGGCGTGTTCCTGAAGATGCCGACGGGCAGGTTATGCATGAAGTTATTGAGCTGCTGCTCTCTTGCCTTCAAGGCATTCTCCATGTGCCTCCGGTCAGTGATGTCACTCAGAAAATTCAGCGTCGCAAGATCTCCTTCCCACATGATGAGGACAGGCCGGATTTCCACCCACCGGATGGATCCCATCTTAGTCTTAATCCTGAACTCGTAGACACTGGGGACATCCTCTTCCCTGATTCTTTTCAGGTAACGTGAGAGGATCATATCCCGGTCTTCTTCATGGACAAACTCGGCAAACGGGTGCGAGAGAAGCTCTGATGACGAGTACCCGGAGATATCCGACATCTTGGGGTTGACAAATTTCAGGTAATCCCCCTGCGCAACAAAGATGCCCTCGTTTGCGTGTTCTACGAGGGTGCGATATTTCTCTTCGCTCTGCCAGGCCTGTTCAAGGGCCTTTTGCGTCTCCTCGCAGGCCACCCGCAGTTCATCTTCTTTTGTCCGTAATGATGTAATGTCCTGAAGAGTCTCGACTGCCCCGATGATATTGCCGTTGGTATCGTGAAGAGGCGCAGCAGTGAAAAAGAGCCAGGTCCCCCCCTTAATCCCAGGGAAGAGATCGGTTGCCTGGTAAGCACCTTTCATGATGGCGGATTCCTGGTATTTTCCCGCATACCAATGGATAATTGCGTCCTGGTCGTTCTCGACAATCAGGTCGGCAAGGCATGGGCGTTTGTGGTCATAGAACGCCTTCCAGTGGTCCATCGTGCCGACAATATCCTCTGCCATGATGCCGGAGTATTCCTCGAGGGCACGGTTCCAGAAGATCACCTTGTGGTCTCTGTCGATGACGAATTTTGGAATAGGTGAACCCTGGATAATCTCGAGCATCAGGTTCCTTGAGACCCTCTCCTGGATGGCACGCTTGATCTTATGTACCAGTTCTGTGAACTGCGCTTTCGGATCCCCGCCTTTCTGGAGGTAAAAATCCGCACCGTTATTGAGCGCCTCGATCACGACCTCCTCCCTGCCCTTACCGGTGAAGATGATGAACGGCGTCTCGTCACCACGTGAACGGAGTGTCTGGAGGAAGGCGATGCCGTCCATTCCCGGCATCTGGTAATCAGAAACGATGGCATCGAAGGGCGTGATTGCCAGTCTCTCGAGTGCTTCATGAGCAGAATTGGCTGTTGATACCTGGAACTCGCGTGTGCGTTCAATGTAGAGTTTCGTAACCTCAAGGAGGGGAGGTTCGTCATCAACATACAAGACGGAATACATCGTGAGTCCCGAATGAGCCTTATCAATTGGGAATGTGAATCGGGTAATTAATAGTATTGGCCCGGACACCCGGGATTCTGTTCAGCTGTCATTCCTCCTGCACCACTTCTATCCGGACTTTCTCGCCGGGAGAAATGCCGGTGACTGCGATCGACACCGGGTCGCCTGAGAGGACGACTCCAGGGGTGACCGAGAGTGCGGGAGTCTGCGGGGTGGCGATGCATCCTGTAGCAACGAGAAAGACCATGAGTATGAGCGGGGGCGCCGCGGAGGGCAGCACGGGAAAGGAGAAGCATGATGGCATATTCTCGTAGAATTTCATTGGAGACCATAAACCGAGCGGATGCGTGATCGACAATCGCTTCTGTTACAGAATGTGGAAATGCATAAATAGTGTCCGAATAGTTTTTTTATTTATCATAACCAGGAAGGTGGAATCGTGAAGCCGTATTTGATTTTTACCATTTTTCTCTTGCTGATTTTAAGTTCTTCCGCACAGGTATCCGCAGAAGGGCTGGCCTGGAAATTCAGGTCCGATCTCTCTAATGCCGGAGTCTATGACGACGGAGGGACAAGGCCTGAGGGCGGGCTGCGCTGGAGATTTCCGACCGGGGATGACGTGGCTTCCAGCCCGGCGGTCGTTGACGGGGTTGTGTATATCGGCGGACACGCGTTCGACGCACAGACCGGGGAACGCCTCTGGTGGTTCAGGGAGGATTATATCGACCAATCCAGCCCCGCAGTTGTGGACGGTATCGTCTACTTCGGCAGCTATGATGGCAAACTCTTTGCAGTCGATGCAGAGACTGGGACAGCCATCTGGAACTTTACCACGGGAGCGGGTATCCACTCCAGCCCGGCGGTGGCAGATGGGATTGTCTACTTCGGCAGCCAGGATCACAATGTATACGCGCTTGATGCCACGAGCGGGGAACTGGTCTGGAACTATACGACTGGGTCGTCTGTATTCTCCAGCCCCGCGGTCGCAAATGGGACCGTCTATATCGGGAGTTGTGACAAGAATGTCTATGCACTTGATGCGCAATCCGGTGAACTGGTCTGGAGTTATACCACGGGTGGAATGGTCTATTCCAGTCCCGCCGTCGTTGACGGGTATGTCTATATCGGGAGCTTTGATGGCCTCCTCTACGTCATCGATGCGGACACGGGAGATCTCTCCTGGGCTTATGATGCAGGAGGAGCAATTTACTCGAGTCCCGCAGTAGCAGACGGGATCGTCTATTTTGGCTGCAGGAACGGGTTCCTGTACGCACTCAATACCGGAATACCGGGTTACCGGTGGAGCTATCACGCGGGTGATCGTGTTGATTCCAGCCCGGCGGTGGCAAACGGGGTCGTATATTTCACAAGCATTGATTATTCCGGAAAAAGCGGTCTCTACGCACTCGGTGCGGCAACCGGTGAGCGTCTGTGGAAGTTCAATATCACGTCTGGAACGCGGTCGAGCCCTGCTGTTTCCGACGGAACAGTGTATTTTGGTAGTGCCGACATGGGCAGTGTCTTTGCGATCGGCGCATCTCCCGAGACCGCCACGCCATACGACGATTTCAATGACAACGTGTGCAATACCACTCTATGGGATATCATCGAATACGGCGGCCCGTATGTCAATGAGACGAACCAGCGGCTGGAAATTACCATACCCGCCGATTCATCCGGCGACACCTTTTATGCAGGGTATGTGAGCACGCACGCCCTCCGGGGTGATTTTGATATCCAGGTCGATTACCACCTCCTCGCATGGCCGGAGAACAACGGCGTGAGGATGGGCCTCTGGATCGAAAAGGCCCCTTATACCTACACCGTCGAGCGTGCAAGTTACGGAACCTCGGATGGTTTTACCGCAGGGGATCACCATACGACGAATTTCGAGGACTCGATCCTCATCTCCCCGACAGGCGATACCGAAGGGAAACTGCGGCTGGTACGGACAGGGTCCCTCTTTGAGGGGTATTTCTTCAACGAGACTTCCGGGGACTGGGTCCTTTCGCAGCGCTTCCAGGGCGGATCCAGTTCTGCCGGGGAAGTCACGTTCATGCTGAAGGCATGGAGCCATGACTACGCGTTCTCGGACGACCTGGTAGTCGTTGCCTTTGATAATTTCGTGATCAACAAGGGGACAGTCGTCGTCCCGGGTGTTACTGCTCCGGCTGGAGTCACCGGTCTTGCGAACGTGACCTTCCAGCCAAACCTCATCCACTGGACCTGGAATGACCCGGGCGACCCGGACTTCGACCACGTCATGGTCTTCCTTGACGGGGTGTTCCAGAAGAACGTGACAAAAGGGGTGCAGGCCTGGACTGCAAAGGCCCTTCTCCCGTCGACTGCGTACACCATCGGGACACGGACTGTCGGCGAGAGGGGCGCGATCAACGGGACCTGGGTGAACCACACCGCCACGACGGGCAGTCTCCTGGTCACGCACCTCGACCCTCCGGATGTCTTGGCGGGGGGGCCTGAGTTTACCCTCGATGTCCTTGGATCAGGGTTTGGAGCGGCCTCCCGTGTCCTCTGGAATGACGTTGAGCAGGAGACTCAGTTCCATGACTCAGGCCGCCTCTCGATCAATGTGTCGGCAGATATGATCATCCGGCCGGCTGCCGTGAACATTTCAGTGCATGACCACACGACGGGCGAAGTCTCCAACCCGGTGATGTTCCGCGTGAGGGACCAGTCCTCAGGAGCCCGGGCCTGGAAGTTCCGCTCCGACTCCGCAAACTCTGGAACATACGATAACGGCGGGATGAGACCAGGAAACGAACTGCTCTGGAAGTATATGACAGAGAGCTATTACGGGTCCACCCCGGCGGTGGTGGATGCCGTTGTCTATGTATGCGGGATCTACGATATCAATGCCATCGACGCCATTACGGGAACTCTCCTGTGGAACTCACCTGAAGGAGGGGGATGGTCAAGTCCTGCCATTGTCGACAATATCGTCTATGTGGGAAGCAACGATTATAATATCTCTGCCCTAGACGCCTCAACCGGAGGTGTGATCTGGAAATACCGGACAGGGTCAATCGTATACTCGAGCCCTTCGGTTGCCGATGGCATCGTGTATGCCGGGAGCCGGGATGGGAACCTCTATGCACTCGATGCGGCCACTGGCACCCTCCTCTGGAATTATCCTACCGGCGACCAGGTGAGATCGAGCCCTGCCGTGGCAGATGGAATTGTGTACTTTGCGAGCACTGACTGTAACCTCTATGCGCTCGATGCGCGGACGGGAGCACTCATCTGGAAGTACACGACCGCTGGTGAACTGTATTCGACGCCCGCAGTCGCAGACGGTGTCGTCTATATCCCGGGAACTGACGACACACTCTACGCACTAGATGCCTCAACTGGGGCTGTCCTCTGGACATACCCTGTTGTGACAGGGTGGAATGACTCCTGCCTGGCGGTTGCTGACGGGGTGGTATACATCGGCAGCGAGGACGGCACACTCTATGCCCTCGATGCGGGAACCGGGGACCTCATCTGGATGTATGCAACGGGTGAACCTGTACGGTCGAGCCCCTCGGTGGCAAATGATGTGGTGTATGTCGGGATCTCTTCCGGAACAGTCTATGCGCTCGATGCGGACACCGGATCGGTCCTCTGGACGTATACCACGAATGAAAATGGATTCTCAAGCCCTGCCATTGCACATGGTGTCCTGTATATCCAGGGACTGAAGGGATACCTCTATGCGCTCACCACGTTGCCGGACAAGCCGCCGGAGAACGTGAGCGATCTTCATGCAACTGCCAGGAACGGGGCAGAGATCACATGGGCCTGGACCGATCCCCGAACGCTTGGGTTCTCCCATGTCATGGTCTTCCTGGACGGCGTGTTCCAGGAGAATGTGACAGCAGGGAAAGAGACCTGGACCGCCACGGGCCTCTCGCCTTCGACTGCCTACACAATCGGGATCAGGACAGCTGGTGTGAACGGGCTGGTCAACGCGACGCTCGTGACCAGCACGGCGGTCACAGGGACCCTCTCGGTCTCTCATCTCGATCCCGCGAGTGTGGTGGAGGACAGCCCTGCATTCACGCTCGATGTGCATGGGACCGGGTTTGCCCCCACCTGCAGGATCCTCTGGAATGGAGTGGAACAGCCCACATCCTATATCCAGCCGGACCGCATCCGCATGGAAGTGCCAGCGGAGCATGTCGCGCACTCGCGACGGGTGACGATCGTGGTCAATGACCCTGTATCCGGGGAATCCTCAAACGCCGTGATACTCCCGGTCACCGACAACCCCGCCACAGCGAAAGGCCGGAAATTCCGGTCCGACCTGCAGAATACCGGCGTGTACGATGATGGGGGGAGACGGCCTGTCCCCACCCTCCTCTGGACCTTCCAGACAGGGGCGCCGGTGACATCCAGCCCATCGGTGGCAGACGGTGTGCTCTACGTGGGAAGCCATGACAGGAACCTCTATGCACTGGACGCAAGAACGGGAACCTTCCTCTGGAAGTATGACACCATGGAGCGGAACGACTTTGTCAGTTCCAGTCCTGCAGTCTCGAACGGCGTCGTCTATATTGGCGGGATGAAGACCAAGATCCATGCCCTTGATGCGTATTGCGGCGAACTCCTCTGGAAATACAAGCTGCCAATACGCACCACCGTGAGGACCGGAGTAAGTTCCAGTCCTGCTGTTGCAAACGGCGTTGTATACATCGCAAACATGGATGGAAACCTCTATGCATTCAACGAGGAGACGGGGGCTCTCATTTGGAATTATCAATTCCCTGGCTCAGCATATGGGGATAATTGTGTCTTTTCCAGCCCGGCCGTTTCAGACGGCGTAGTCTATATAATAGACTACGAGGGGAACCTTTATGCACTCGACGCATCCACAGGAGCGCTTCTCTGGAATACCAGTTTTGGAAGTGCCTTGGGGACGTATGGCAGCCCTTCCGTAGTGAACGGAGTCGTTTTTTATGGCGGAGGGAGGGATAATACACTCCACGCGCTCGATGCGCTCACTGGGGATGTCCTCTGGGATTATACCACCTGGGGAAGTGTGAGTTACAGCCCCGCGGTTGCCGAGGGAGTCGTCTATTTCGGGAGTCGTGACAATAACACGTATGCGCTCAACGCGTCAACCGGCGCTCTCCTCTGGAACTTCACCACCGGAAACAGTGTATATTCGAGCCCTGCGGTCGCAAACGGTGTGGTGTATGTGGGGAGTTACGACAACAACACCTATGCCCTCGATGCCTCTACGGGAGCACTCCTCTGGAAGTTCGACGTGGGGGGCAGCGTGATGTCCAGCCCGGCGCTCGCCAATGGAGTGGTCTATATTGGCAGTGGCGACGGCAAGGTCTATGCAATCGGGTCGCTCCCGCTCGATCCTCCTATCGCTGGCTTCTCGGCCAGCGTGACCTCCGGCAATGCCCCTGTGGCAGTGCGCTTTACCGATACTTCGACCGGCGTCGTCACGGCCAGGCAATGGGACTTTGGCGACGGAACGACGGCGTGGGCAAACGAGACCCTGGATGTCTCACACACGTATACCTTCCCAGGGTCCTTCACGGTCTCCCTGACGGCTGCAAATCCTGATGCACAGGCTACCACCACGAAGGCGGATTACATCCAGGTCAGCCCGTCAGGCAGGCCACCCGCAGCGTGGTTCACCGCCACCCCGATGTCCGGATACGGCCCGCTTTCAGTCAGGTTCACCGACCGGACGAAGGGCACACCCACTGCATGGCGATGGGACTTTGGGGATGGGAACACCTCAAATGAGCAGAACCCGGTGCACACCTACGCCACCCCCGGGACCTATACGCCGATGCTTACTGCGTTCAATTCTGGCGGGAGTAGCGTATATACATCGTTCGTATGGGTACGAACAAAGCCCGTGGTCCCGACATTCACTCCCACCCCGACCATCACCCCGAAGCCCACAATCCCCCCGGTCCCCGGGTTCCCCCCGATCGCGTTCTTTTCGATGAACAAGAGTTTCGGGTCCGCTCCCCTGGCAGTCCAGTTCAATGACATGTCGTTCCGTGGTCCGACCTCCTGGGAATGGGACTTCGGTGACGGGGAAACATCGAATTTCAGGAACCCTGTCCATACCTTCGCACACGCGGGGACCTATGCAGTGTCGCTTTCGGTGGAGAATGCCAACGGAAGGAGCACCACTTCCAGGAACGTGTACGTGCGGTGAGAGTGGGGTCTCTCTCTTAATCCTCTCTCTCCCATTCCTTTCTCTCTGTCCGCATGGATAGGATGCCGGCAGGATGGTTGAGTGGAAGAGTCCATGTAACGGATGTGAACGCAACCAATACCTGTGACGGATCCGGCGTGTATCTCTCTCAGATAGGGCCTCCATGCTACAGGGATGTATAAGGCCGTGACCGGGTGTGAGGGCTGCGAATTTCCCCCCCCCCATGAGAGATGCTCGAAGGCACACCGCACCTGATTTCCGGGATATCCGGCATCGATTGCTGGCATATCTGTCAGGAACCTGGCTCCTCCTTTTCCGGGACATACGGTATCTGCGGTGTAAAAAGTCACCTGCCGGAGCGAAACCCTCATCTCCCATGCCGGCAACCCCCCTGCATCATGGGTTTTTTTGACGAGGCGTACAGGGGAACTCCACCGTGGGACATAGGGAGGGCACAGCGGGAACTGATTGCACTCGAAGAAGAAGGGGGAATTCAAGGCGCTGTCCTCGACGTAGGGTGTGGCAAGGGCGACAATGCCCTCTTTTTTGCGGAAAAGGGCTACCAGGTATGGGGGGTGGACGCAGCCCCGGCAGCAATCGAGGCTGCCCGTAGGAAAGCATCCGAGCGCGGCATCCCGGTCACGTTCATGGTCATGGATATCCTCCGAATATCCGGCATCGGGCAGACATTCGATACTGTCATTGATTCAGGATTCTTCCATACTCTCACGGACCCAGGGCGGCTCCAATACGCAAGGGAACTATCTCTCGTCCTGAAGCCCGGGGGAAGATACTTCATGCTCGCGTTCTCGGACCGTGAACCCCCAGGATACGGTCCCCGCAGGGTCACGCAGGAAGAGATACGAACGACGTTCTTCAATGGCTGGCAGGTCGACTGGATCAGGGAAGCGATCTTTGAGAGTCGGACGCGACCTGAGGGTTCCCGGGCGTGGCTCTCGTCGATCACCAAAATATGACAAAAGCGGTTCAGGACATGATTTAAAACGCAATCCACCTGGATATGGCAGCGGGAAGCACGCGAAAGATTATGGGAAGGGAGAGGTATATCCGGTGCAATACCTAAAAAAATCCATCAGGTCCCATACTGCAGGAGTCGTGGGATATCAGGTCCCGGGAGGACTCAATTGTTCATGAACTCCATCATCCTGATCGGCATGCCCGGGGCAGGGAAGAGCACGGTCGGCGTCATCCTCGCAAAGGCGCTTGGGCTGCGGTTCATTGATACCGATATCCTGATCCAGGAGCGGACCGGGAGAGTGTTACAGGATATCCTTGACAGGGACGGGTATCAGGAGTTTACGAAATACGAGGAGGAGACGATCCTCTCTCTCCATCCTCACCATGCGGTGATTGCAACCGGCGGAAGCGTGGTGCGCAGCGATGCCGCAATGGCGCACCTGAAATCCCTGGGTGTGGTCGTCTACCTGAGGATCTCTTTTCACGAGATGGAGAAGAGGCTCTCGAACATCACGACCCGCGGCATCGTCCTTCTTCCCGGCCAGAGCCTCCGCGACATGTACAACGAGCGGGCCCCGTTGTACGAGAAGTATGCCGATATCACAATCGAATGCACGGATGAAGACTTTGAGTCCGTGGTAGCGCGAGTCATTGCCGGACTTTAGGAATTTTTTTTGGGGATGTGGGCCTTCAGGACAGAGAGCGACCTCACAACCGGTCCTGAGGAGATCCTTTGCAGAAGTGGGGGGTTCCATGTTGCCGCCAGAACACATCGTCACTTCGGGGATGTCATACCCAAATACCCCAGGATCCAAAAATGTATCCAAGTACCACGAGCAAATTCTTTTGGTTCATCGTCCGGGCGCTCTCGTCCGGCGCGAATGCTCCCACAGCAGAAGATTTCGCCTCAAGTGGGGTCCCGGCGTCCATACCTCGGGTTGGGAAGAAGAAGAAAAAAAGAAATCCTGATTTTAGTTCTACGGGGTCATCCGGACACCGTCCCAGAAGAGCGTGGAATTGTGAAGCTCGCTCTGGTTCTCGGCGTGCACCCAGCGACCGGTAAACGAGTTGCCGTCGATTGAAAGTTCGAAGATGAAATACCCGACATCCTCGTCGCTCTCCGCATACATCCCGGTAAGGGTCTGTCCCTTCACCGTGCCATTCAGGTGCCCGGTAAATGTGCCTTCATCGGGGTAGGTGTAGCTGTAGTTCCCGGAAGCCTCCTGACCGGCCACAGTCAAGGTAACGACTGAAACGGTCTCGTTTCCATCCGTATTAAGCCAGGTGGTGTTCCAGGTACCTGCCCATGAGGGAACCGTGGGAGTTGTCATGATGGGTGTTGTCTCAACCGGTGCTGTGGTCGTAGGAACAGAGGTTGTCGTACCCGCAGGAGAGGGACTCGTGCAGCCGGACGCGATCAGCATGACGGAGAGCATGCCCGCAAGGAAAATTACATACAATTTATGCATACGATCAGCTCACAGACTTATTTCTCAATCTAATTAACTCTGCTGAAATGCCTGTATCAGGGTTTTCTGATGTGTCTCTTCAATCCTCTAAAAAACGCCTAGAATAAAAGGGAATCTCTTATGGAAAGAATCCGCAGTATCTGCGGTGGAAAAAACCCGGAAAAATATATTTCTCTCCCTGCCCCTACTCAACCACGGTCGGGTAATAAATATCGCCAGAAGGGGGGAGAGGGATCGTGGCAAGAGTGGTGGCGAGATCATCGAGTGGGTTTGCCTTGATCTGTTTAGCGGACATGGTATACAGGACATTGCCGATGTAGAGGGAGCGCTTCACCTCTGATGGAGAACTGCCGTAATAGTAATACCCGGTATCGCCGCTTCCGTGCTGGACAGTGCCTCGGAGGACAAACCCGGTCTCGGGAGTGAGGCCAAAGACGTATGCGCCGTACCATACGAGCGGACGACCGGGATACGTGTCACCTTTTACGACCGGTTCGGCAGTGACCGCACGGACCGGTATCACGAGGAGATTTTTCGCCCTGTCGAAGAGGAACGCGTGGTGGTCCGCGAGGGCGGCTGAGTCAGACCCGGCATCCCCTATCTGGACCTTGTCGAGTTGCTTGGGGTTGGAGACATCCGAGACATCGAAGAGGGAGATCTTGACGCCGCTTGTGGATACACCTCCCCACTCGTTGGTTGCCGTCTCCTTGCCGATCCCTATGATATGGGTTGCATCATACGGGTGGAGGTAATCGGAGTATCCAGGGATCTTGAGTTTTCCAAGGATCTTTGGGCTCGTCGGCGTCGAGAGGTCGATTACGAAGAAGGGGTCGATCCGCTTGAAGGTCACCATGTAGAGCCGATCGCCGATGAACCGGGTCGAGTAGATGATCTCCTGCTCGGCAATATGGGTCAGCTCGCCTATGGTTGCCATGTTGTTGTCAAGGACATAGACATTGTTGTAGGTATACTGCCCATACCTTGGGGTGTAGATGCTTGACGTGGTCGCGACACGGAGATTTCCCCTGTATTCGTCCATCGAGAACTGGTTGTGGAGGGTTCCCGGCACACCGCCTTTCGCACGGTAGGTGATGACACCGTTCTCGATCGCAATCTTATGGATAACGGTCGTGGTCTGTGCGACCTCCTGCCGGCGGATCGCGTCCTGTTCGTCGTTGCGGAGGCCCTCGATTATGGACTCGCGTTCCTGCCCTGTGAGCGTGTTGAAATCAGCCGGGACATTTGAAGAGAAAGCGGCCGAATCGCCTGCGGCAACAGCCTTGACCGGGAGGCCTTCCTGCCCCCTGTAGATCGCAGGGCGGTACTGCGGGTAGCTCACGTATATGGCATTTTCAGACACATAGAGGGTGTTTCCACTGCCAAGCAGGTAGGTCTGGGCGTCTTTCTCCTTCCCGGTCGCAGCATCAAGGGAGGTGATAGTGGTGAACGTGTACTGGGACTCGGGGTGGTCAAAGTACCAGACATCGGGCTGGACGACCGTCCGGGTTCCTTCGCGGAGAACAGGGACGACCAGCGGATAATCGCGATACGGGTAGATCTGCTCCTGGGTGACCAGGTACACGAGCGACCCGATCATCCGGGCGTCGAGATACTGCCCTTCGATGGAGTAGTCCTTCATGACCGTGGGGGCTGCCCGGTTGCGGATATCATAGATGGTCACATGCGTGACGGTTGTGGGGGGTCGGTAATAGGGGGGCACCGGCCTTATCCATGGATCAGAGGTCTCCGGCCGGGTTGTGAAGGGTTCCGTCCCGGTGGAAAAGAGGACAAGGCGGTCGCCATGGATAAAGATGTCCTGCGGGGTGTCGGTGATCTCTGTCCTGGATACCACTTTTGCGCCTGCAGCGGGATAGGCATCGATGATCACCAGGGTTGAACCGGAGATCGTGTAGATGTACCGGTTGTCATTCTTGATGATATCGGGTTCATCGACTCCGGCAACCTGGATATTGGTCGTTGAGTAGCCTGCACTCCCAGCTCCACCACCTATCGGGACTGGTGCAGGGATGCCGATACCGGAGGACTGTTCTGCAGCCTTCGAATCGGTCCTGGCGGCCATCGTCGGGACAAGGGTCCGGTAGTAGCCATCCTGCGGGACGGCTTCAATCGACTGTGTGACGTACTGCTCGATCTCGGCAGTCGAATTGAACTTCTTGATTCCGGGTGATATCGGGGGGGTTGTTGCAGGAGTGATCATGCATCCTGCAGTCAGCACTGCGAGAAGGATGAGGCATGAGCAGAGTATGAGGAGATGGCGATTTGGCAACATGGTCTCTCAGCAGGCAATAGGGGGGATGAAGACATCAATCTGGCGTAAATTGCGAAAATTTTCGCAGCGATCAGATCATATCGGAATCCATGACAGCGATGCAAGGTTCCCTGCCTGTAGGTTATCCATCAGGGGGATATATGAGAACAAACGCACGTCTGGGTTCGGGCGGCCAGGCAAAAATACCTGCACCTTGTCTTCCAGGAAATAGTACATGGATGATCATGCCAGTCATATCCATATGTGTACGCTGAGTACTCCCAGTTGACCTTCTCATCGACGGCTAGGACCCGGGGTACATCCTTGTAAATTACGATATTTCCCTGCCGGAAGATCCTCTTCAATTCGCTCCGGGCAAAGATTCTGCAGGATATCCAGGTTGCTGCTCCATGGGATAGCATGGGGAAGGAATTGGTGAGGAATCCAGGGAAACCATGATTCTTATCTTCCATCGCTAGATCGACAGATAGATATACATAGATATCTATAAGCATCTCTATGCAGGCCGCCACAACCATTTACATCCGGGAGGATCTGAAAAACAAACTCCAGGAGCTCAAGCGCCATCCGAAAGAATCCTATAACGACGTCATCGAGCGGTTGGTGTCTCTTTCGATCGATTCGGAGCCATTGAACGACGATGCGATCCAAGGATTGGAGGAAGCGATCTCAGATATCAAGCAGCGACGGCTTCACTCCGAAGAAGAGATCATGGCCGAGTTCGGTGTAAAATGAAGTACCGGATCCTGTATACTTCCCGGGCACGAAAAGATCTCCGCAAACTCCCAGATACAACCGCCAGGCGTATCATCCGGGTTATTCACACCCTTGGTGAAGATCCTCACCTGCAGGTAAAAAAGCTGAAAGGCGGAGCCCTTAACCAACCGGTGTATACTTTCCGGATTGGTCTGTATCACCGGGCAATCCTCTCAATCCACGATGAGGTCCTCGTTGTCCATGTTCTTGAGACCGAGAACCGGAAGCAGGCATGCCGGGATTTCTAATCACCACCCTTACGAGTAAAAATTGTTGTATCAGGCCGCCTTTCAATTCATTGAATCCCGCAGGGACGCCATATATCGCTGAATGGTGAGTTGGTAAGGAGGTTATACTCAGTTCAAAAAAGTTACCGCCCAGTGCATTACTCGGGATGTCCCCCCACTCGAACACAGACCTAAATGCTGGATCCCTGATATTCACCTTGATTTCCCCCTCACTTTTATGTTTGATCGTACCTATTGCGCCGTGATCATCCAGAGTTTTAAAAAATGGGATTGCTTTTCCAGAAATGAACAGAGACCCGTCATTCCTGCGGATGCACGATCGCCTTCAGACTCCCGTCCCGGTGCCTGGCGGTAATCTGGAACCCTTCCACCGTGTCTTTCAGGGGGAACACGTGAGTGATCATATCGGCTATGTTCACTCGTTTATGCTGGATCCATTTCAGGGCAGTCCGGAGGTTATGATAATCGGCGGCATAGGAATGGGTGAGAGTAATCTCCTTCTGCCAAAGGTTCCAGAGATTGATTTCAGAGTTGATGTCCGGGTTGGTAGGAGCAAAGAACAGGACAGTGCCACCTGGCCCCACTGCCTCAAGTGACTGTTGCACACAGACGGGAACAGGTGCAGTCATGATGACCGTATCTGCGCCCTGGCCACCGTTCAATTCCCTGAACCGAGCGGGAACATCATCCTTCGCCGAAATGGTTGCATCGGCGCCGAACTTCCGGGCAGCCTCCAACCGTTCGGGGCTCGGGTTGGAGACCGCGATGAACCCTGCACCGTTCAGGCGGGCTGCCTGGACATGCAGGAGGCCGGTTATGCCGGCACCGATGACCAGGACTGATCGGCCATCAGAAGTCGGTGCACACTGCTGCCCGCGTACCACGCAGCCGAGGGGTTCCACAAAAGTCGCTTCGTCAAACGATACCGGGTCGGGAAGGTGGAGCATCCCTCGGTCCACGTTGATTTCCGGGAGTACTATGTATTCTGCAAATGCCCCGTATGCATGCTTGAACTTGGTGCGGTGAAGGGTTTCGCATGCGGTTGTATGTCCGCGGAGGCATGCATTGCAGGTATTGCAGGGGACGTGGTGGGTCACGACGACCCGGTCTCCCACTTTCCATCTCGGATCGACCTCTCTTCCAACCTCTGCAATCACCCCCGTGCATTCGTGCCCGAACGCCCCGATACCTCCAGGTCTCCCTGCACGTTTTATCCGGTACCATTCCATGACATCCGACCCGCATACTCCGCACGCCATGACGTTGACCCTGACCTCCCCGGGTCCCACCGGGATATCCTCGACCTCCTCGACGCGGATGTCACGGTTCGAATAATAGACTGCAGCTCTCATTCCATGCATCCCTTATATTGCAGAATATGAAAGATATGGTACACCACTCAACTGAAAATCTCATCAGGACATATATTTTTTCTTCAATCCCGATGCAAACTCCTCTGCCTGACGAAGATCCTGATCATTTGGTCTGCCCTTATTCATACCTCCCACATATTTGAGAAAACTGTTCGTGTTGAATCCCTTGCAACCAAATTCACCAACAATTGTATACCCTTTCGATTGGAGTCTTGTCCTGAGTGGTGAATGATCCCTGGCGATCTTTGCATTTCCTGTAACCCCTGCAGTTGAGAAGAGGAACACGTTACCGGAACTCACCTGCGGCAGCCTTTCTGCCAGGGAGAGCAGACTTTCATGGTGTTGGCCATGGTATATCCCTGATCCAAAACCAATGAGCCCATATTCCTGAATTTCTTCAGTATTGACTTCGTTTGGCAATTGGATAGGAGCGTCAAGGACTTTTGCTATCACCTTTGCGATTTTTTCCGTGTTATGATGGTGATAGGAACAGAGAATCACAAGTGTCTTTTTCATTTCGTCTTCCTGTAGGTCAATACTATAAGCGTGTTCATGAAGGTATCGGGTTGTTTTCCCCTCACACCTGTTCAAGGCAACATGGATGGGTCAACAGGGCATGGTATTCGAGTCAGATGGGCAGTCTTCAGGCGAACTGTGACCCACAATGATATCAGTTTCACCGACGTTTCACTCAATCGTGGAGCGTGTATGAATAAAAAATATTGAAGTCATTCGAGCCTGGATGCCTGTGGTGTATGGGCATTGTAGACATCCAGGGCTTCCTTGACAGTATGGTTCCCATGGACGATCGCACCGATCGCCTTGATCATCCCGATGGGATTATCGTCCTGGAAGATGTTCCGGCCGAAATCAACCCCGACAGCACCTGCCTGGACAGAGTCATAGGCCATCTTCAATGCGTCGGGGGGGCTTGAATATTTCCCGCCTGCCACAACGACTGCTGTCGGGGCGACCCAGTCAACGAGCTTTGCGAACTCCTCGCAATAATAGGTCTTGATGATCCGGGCGCCGGCATCCTGGCAGATGCGGGATGCAAGCGCCAGGTAGCGAAGGTCCCGGGCCATGTCTTTCCCGACCGCGGTGACGGCAAGGACAGGGATTCCGTACTCCTCGGCAGCATTGATCATGTCGGTGAGGTTGAGTATCGTCTGCTGCTGGTTGCGGGCGCCGACAAACACGCTGACCGCGACACCGGCAGCGTCCATACGGATTGCCTCCTCAATGGAGACCGTGAGCTGCTCGTCACTCAAATCGTCAAACAGGACGCTGTTTCCCCCCGAGACCCGCAGCATGATGGGTTTTGACCCGAGTGCCTCGGGGGCAATATTGGCCCGCACCGCACCGCGGGTCGTCATCAGGCAGTCGCAGTGGGGAAAGAGAGTTCTGATCGTGTTGCTCATGTTCCTGAGACCCGTCGTCGGTCCCTGGAAGTAGGGATGGTCAATTGCAAGCATCACAACCCGGTTGTCCTTCGGGTTGATGATACGGTTCATCCGGCTCTGAATTCCCACGTCAAGATACGCATTTACCATGGGGACATCTCACGAGAAGTAATGCTCCACAATCAAAAAAACATTGGGATTTACGTATCCTTTGGCCTGACAACCAGGTATCCCTTCCTTATCAGCCACTGATGGAATTCATGGGTCGTGTGCAGGCAGTTGGATGCACAGATCGCCCGTATCTCTTCATATTTAGGAGATTTTTCCTCTTCTCTGTCCAGAAGCGCCTGTATCGGGCATTTCACATCTTTGCAGTATTCCCGGCGGGTGTAATCGACATACCCTTCTATTGAAGGCATACTTGAGTTTTGAGAACGAAAATGAAAAAGGGTTGCGGAACAGTATGGAAATGGTATGGTGAGGGATTCCTTCAAAAAATCCTGCCTGAAGGATTATTTTTTTGAAAGAAAATGATCCAGGTTTTACGCATCCTCCTCTATAAAAAATTCCGCAAAAACCTGCTTTTATCACACAAGTTTAATAATCCGTTAAAAATAGTTATCTCTCATGTCAAAAATACGGACATTCTTCTCAATAGGGTTGCTCGTCCTTGTGGTCGGTGTGATTATCGGGCTTGCGGGGATGGTTATGCCAGATCCTAACCTGTTGGCCTCCTCGCAGTTCTTCCTCATCGTCAGCATGATCATCATGTTATGGGGATACGTGATCACTCTGGACAGTATCGACAGGAATGTCGCCCGAAATGTGGAACTGATGGAGTCACTCCTCGATACGATGGGGAAGGGACAGAAATAGCATTGTCAAAGAAAATATCTTCATGAGTGCTGCATACCAGTCAGAATCAGGCGAAGATTCAATGGTCCCTGTTCCCCTTCCTCAAGGATACCGGAATGAAAGTACCAAAGAGAGATGAACGATCCCCCCGATATTTCTTCCTTCGATGATCCATCCCTCTCCACATTCGTTTTCCCGCTCACCGGTCGAAGAGGTCGTCTGTTGCTGTACTCTCGGACATGATGGCGAAGCGCTCTCCCTGAGAATCCCCGGCCCGTATCCGGGATGGCCGCAGATCAGGGAAAGGGTCATGGAGATGATTGCCGGTGTGGAGGATGTCTCCCGGATCTCAGGGTGCATGCTCAGGTATACTGACCTTATCCCTGTCCCGCATGGGAGTCACCTGCCCGGGATAAAAGAGATCGAACAGATCTTTTCCGGCGAATTCAATTGTTATACTCTTCAGGACAGGGTCGTGCTTTCACACACACCCCTCCCCGGCAGTTCGGGATCAATCCGTTCACTTCACCACAGGCCCGGAAAACCGGGATGGACCCTGGTATTATCCATGCAGACTACAGGAACGGCCAGATTTGCCTCGTGCGACAGCGTCATGGAATGGTTTGACGATGCCAGGGCCTGCATCCACGACCTCTTTGACCGTATCGTTCCTGAAGATATTGTGCAAAAACTGAGGTGATGCTCCCTGTCCGGTGTATCCCGTGGGATGAAAAAGAGTTTCACCGGAGGGATGGCAGGGGAATTATCCCATCCACTGTGTATGGCTCGGAAAGGAACGCCTCCCACCCCTCATCTCTCCTGACTTCCCGTATATCCGTAATCCCAGGGAATGAACGAGCGAGGTGTTTCGTGAACCCGCCCCCATTCCGGGGGAGTGTATCAGGTCTCCCAGTACCTTATCACCCCTGGATGCCTTTTTTCATGTATGGCTATCGTGGTAGGTTCCGGGGCAGGCGGTGCGACGGTGGCGAAGGAACTTGCATTCGCAGGCCACCGGGTCCTCCTGATTGAGAAGGGACCGGAGATCTCTGAGGAGGATGCCTACCGGCACTATGCGAACGTGGACGCCGGCGTAAAGCTGATGCGGACCTGCTGTCTCGGTGGCACCACCATGGTCTCTGCAGGAAATGCCATGCGCTGCCTGGAGAACGAACTGCGTGGATTCGGAATCGACCTCACTTCGGAATTCGCTGAAGTGGAGCAGGAGCTCGGGGTACAGGAACTACCCGATGCCCTTATCGGGGATGGGACCCGCCGGTTGATGGATGCCGCAACCCGGCTCGGGCTTCCGGTCAGGAAGATGCCCAAGTTCATCGATCCCGGAAGGTGCTGCCAGGACGGGCGCTGCAGCTTTGGATGTCCTGCTCAGGCACGGTGGAACGCGGCCCGGTTCGTCGACGCAGCACGTGAACACGGTGCGCAGGTGCTGACGGGTAAGTCCGTTACCGGGATACTCACCAGGGGCGGTCAGGTGAGAGGCGTCCTGTGCGGGTCGCAGGAGTACCATGACGACCTCGTGGTGGTCGCCGCGGGAGCCCTGGAAACCCCCCGTCTCATCGGAAGCATCGGCATCCCCACTTCGTCGCTCTTCTGCGACACCTTCGCGAGCATCGGCGGCGTCTTCCCGGATATCCGGTTCAACCAGGATGTCCCGATGGGTGCCTACGTGACTCAAAAAAGCAGCCTCATACTGACACATTATTCGCGGCAGCTCGTGGCCACCCTTCAAGGTGCTGGGCATACTGTAGAAGATGGAGACGTGCTTGGCATGATGGTCAAGATTGCCGACGAGGATACAGGACTGGTCGGCGACACGATCGAGAAAGGGGTGACGGGGAACGATGCCCGCCGCCTCACGGAAGGTTCGGCGGTAGCCGGTGCGATCCTCGCGGAGGCTGGTGCAGATCCCTCAACATTCGTGACGCTCCCACTTCGGGGCTCCCACCCTGGCGGCACGGCGAGAATCGGGGTATCGGTGGACGCCAGGCTCATGACCCGGATCACGGGCCTCTATGTCTGCGACGCCTCTGTCCTTCCCGCGACACCGGGCGCTCCCCCGATCCTCACTCTCATCGCACTTGCCAAGTACGCAGTGAAGCGGATGTAGCCATACCCTGCGATTTCCCCCATATCAAAAACATGATGATGCTCAACTCTGCACAAATACACAACACAAATATTTTTATATATATGGAAAGCTATTTCCTTCCATCCAGCTTGAAACTGGAGGCCCCCTCCCCGTTCAGGAACCGCGAGGAGACGATAAGTGGAGCGCGAACCTGGAGAGGAGAGTGAGAGGTGAGGTGAATGGCAACGAAGAATATTGAGAGGAAGATGCACTGGCTCCGGATAGATACCGGCCCCCCGGATGGGCCAGGTGATCTCTTTGAGAGAATGGACGAGCGAAAATGCCAGGAAAATTGGATACCCATCGGGGACTGGTATTATTTCCTGGAACTTCACGGGACAGCGATTGATCTCTGCCGGACGAAGACCAAGGTAGGATCACCATCTATCACGGAAACGATGAGTCCCGCCCACCTGGCGATATCAGATGATGATCTGGAATGTGCAGTCCAGTATGAATCATGTGGAACATTTGAACAGGGGCAATACAGGGTCTCTCCACTTATCGAACGGAAGTTGAGGATCCTTTTTGAATAATTTTTTCTGATATATTCTGGTGTTCGGTCATTGTTTTACTTTGTCATGTCCTGCGGAGAAGAGAAGGGACCAGTCCCTGGAAAAGACGATGTTTTTCATCTTCTCACCTGTTGCCAGGTTGCTTTGAAACGACTGGCGCACTGGTAAAAACCACAATGAACGCCCGGGAGACTCTGAAATGTTCTACTCTCTATTCCTGCGTATCACCCTGGACATTTCAACCAATTGCGTTTCCGCACATTTCCTGGCATCATCGTACTTGCAATCAGCGTGTCGCATGTCCTAAGACAATTCCAAAGGACTATTTACTCTCCTGCGAATCATTGCAAAATCTACCCGGGTTATACCGGCTGAGATGATTCCATGACTCCCCACCGTATCCTCATCATCATATTCCTTGTCCTGTCCCTGTGTGCCTGCGCTCTCCCTGTGGGGGCCGTTCTCCCCTCATACTGTTTCCGGGGCGCCGTGACTGACCTGTCGCGTTCAGACAACACAGTCACTATCCTCGTGACACACAGGTGGGCCTGCGAGTTTGTCGACGGCACCGCGTTATGCAACTGGAAACCGATCAGTCCCCAGATACTCACCGGCACTGTACCTGCCCCGGAGGTCTTTGACCATGTCCGGATCGGATCGTCAGTGGAAGCAGGGAGCATAGGCTCGCAGGGTGAACGATGGGTTGGCATCGGGGTTTTGACACCTTCGTTCTCGGCCGAGCCCCTTCACGCGACCCGCCTGTTCGGAGACCTGGGCATTCTTCGTGCCCCCCTGGCATCCCGGTACAGCCTGGAGGCAGACACGGAGCCTGATTGTGGAGACTGCTCCGGCATGGTCTGCCAGGCACGTGCAACACACGTCACCATCTCCCGCGACGGCCTTGAGATGATGTCCGTGACGCTTCTCCCCGGGCAGGAAGTCATCTGGACGGACCCAGGCGACAGTTCAGGTGTCACCCTCACGTTCGTCTCCGGGCAGGCATCGGCAAACCTCTGTCCTGACACTCCCCCAGGAATGTCGGGAGTCCAGCCGATCTCGGTCTTTGTCGTCCGCATCAACCAGGGAGGACCGGGACCCAGCCCTACAAGGACTCCTGTCTCGACCGGGTTTATGAGCGTATCCTCAATTCCTTCCGGTGCAACCATCCTCCTTGACGGGGTGGCAAAAGGTACAACCCCAGGGACAATCTCTGGCATCGAGCCCGGGGTGCACGCACTCATGCTCGAAAAAGAGGGATACACACCCTACGAGAGAGACGTGTCCATCTCTGCCGGAAGACCGACGACGGTGACTGCGACTCTCACCAAGACTCGTGGGAGCCTGCGGATCCAGACCACGCCGTCAGGGGCAGATGTCCTCTTTAACGGGACCGCGATCGGGGCGACACCTCTCGTCGTGAATGATCTTATGCCGGGAACGTATGCAGTCTCCCTCTCGAGGCCTGGGTACGAGACTGCCAACCGCACAGTGACTGTGACCGCAGGAAAGGAGCAGCTGCTCTTTGTCGCACTGTCGAAAAAGACCGACGGATCCGATAAGATCGACGCCTTTATCGCGGCTCTTCAGGAGCAGGGCTTCACTGTCCAGCAGGGAAAATTCGAGCAGTTTGATGTCCTGGCGATGTACGAAGCCGGCATCATTCCGAGCTGTTTTGGCAATAACCCGAGCACCCCATACCTTGCCTACAAGCTGCCGGGATATCCAGGGCTTACCCGGGGAGGCAGGGTCACTGACGCCCCGATCAACCCGGCAAACCGGGGCCTCTGGCTCGATTATTTCATGGAGCCGGATGAAGCGATCGTCTACGTGGGATCGACCCCGCCCGAAGTGAAATACTACAGCTACCGGAGCTACATCGGGACCCGCTGGTTCCCTGAGTTGGCAACATACCAGCGGATCTTTGCAAGTCTTGGCGACACCCTCAACAACTACCGGATCAAGACCGGCACCGTTCCAGGCCAGGTGTCAGCAGGGCCCTACGGGAAACCCGTGATGATCATTACTACGGGAGACAGGGGCACGAATGAGCTGGTGAGAAAAGCCGCCCTGAAGGCCGGGTACCAGTCGGGAATGATCAATGACGACATCATCCCCTCCAGCCTTATCCGGATGGGCCTCTCGAACACTTCCGATACTATCTCGTTCGTCCACCGGGTGGCGTTCTTTGCCAACGAGACGGCGGGCGAGGAATACCTGGACAACCCCCCTGGCTATGTGCTGAGGCTCACGCCGAACACTCCCCGTCCGCCACAATTGTACGGGGTACCGCGGATCCTGGTCAGGGGAACGGGCGACGCCCACGAGCTTGATTTCATGAACGACCAGAAGACGCTCCGGGATGCCATTATCGCCCGTTATGGCGGGGGAATGGTCACAACCCAGAATGACACGTACATTTTCATCCTCGAGGGGTATGACTCGCTCCAGCGGGAAGCAGACGCACTTGGCGACAACCGCGATACGCTCTACCTGGCGAACGGCGATTACCTCCTCGAGAATGACGATTTTATCATCATCTACGGCCTTAACCATCACGCGACCGGAAAGGTGGTTTACACGAACATTGCGGTCTACGGCACCGAGGCATTGAACGGCGTCGTTGCAGTGAGCGACGAAGATATCGCAGGTTCCGCCAACTCATACCTTCCAGGCAATCCGAACGCCGGTCTCTTTTATGTCTGGAAGTTTGCACGGCACTGCAACGGGGAGGCGGGGTGTACCGAGATCCCCTCCTGCTGCGGCGGCCTCGGGATCCCGGAGGACGTCCCGGTCCGTATAGGGTATCGGACCTATGTTGAACCGGGGACAGGAATAGGGCCGACCTGCACAGAGATCCTCTACGACCAGGCGATCCACTTCTCATCAGCGTGAGAGACTCATCTCTCACTTTTTTTCCTGCTCAAATTTCCCACACTGAATTTTTTCTTGTCGGACCCCCACACTCGCGCAAATGGCATTGGAAGTAACTGTCATCGTCTCTCTCCAGGCCAGTGGAGTGAATTCCGTTCCCTTCCCTATTCTCGTCTCCCCTGTTTGCAGTCACAACAGGAGTCGCTCTGAAATCTCCAGGGAAGGACGAGGGGATGCCCATGTTTTAAAGGACCTAGCTCACATGTTGCAAAGGTTCTCCAGCTCCCTGATTCCACCTTATACGGAATTATGTCGATCGCCAGAAGCGTCACCATTTTCCCCATGTACTCCCACAGATCTCCCCAGGACGAGCATGAAGACCCTCATTTACTACTTCACCGGCACGGGCAACTCGCTCGCGGTTGCACAGGGACTCTGTCGCCGTATTGGCAACTGTGAACTCCTTCCCCTGGCTTCTCTGGCAGAGAACCCCACACCAATCGTTCCGGACGCTGAACGGGTGGGGATAGTCTCCCCCCTCTACTTCTTCGGCCTCCCTGCGATCGTCTCGGACTTCACCCGGCGCCTTGACCTCTCCAGGACTGCATATGTCTTCTCGGTCATCACTATGGGCGGATCGGGAGGATCGGCGGCGCTCCGCCAGCTCGAAGGGATCCTGGTGAACGGACCAGGGATGAGGGGGCTTGATGCCGGCTTCTCGATCAGGATGCCAGGAAACTACATCCTCATGTATGACTCCGCTGGGCAGGAGCGCATCGAGAGGACTCTCCAGGCGGCAGATCGGAGTGTGGACGAGATCGCGGACAAGGTGAGAAGCGGTGTCGGGGAGATGCCTGGATGGTCGCCGTTCGCGGCCCTTATTCACCACCTGATGTATCCACGTTTTGTCAAAGGGGTGCACGACGCAGACCGGAAATTCGCAGTCGACGACCGGTGCACGTCGTGTAATACGTGTGTCGAAGTCTGCCCCGTAGGGAATATTCGGCTCGACAACGGCCGCCCTGTCTGGCTTCACCGCTGCGAACAGTGCATGGCCTGCATCCAGCTCTGCCCAACGAACGCGATCCAGGCGAAGAAGACCGAGGGGAGGCGGCGGTACCGGCACCCTGAAATCGGCGTCGGGATATTAAAGGAGCAGGCCAGGAGGTAGAACCCTCTCTTCTCTCTTGAACGACTCGTACTCACGAACTCATACCTGGCCGGCAGAAGAATTGTTGATGGATTGCTGGCCAAGAAGACACCCAGAGCCTGAACCCCTGGATCAATTGCTTAAATAAATAGGCGAGGATATCGACCGGGGGCTTTACCTCAGGAGTCTGGATACAGATGATGCCTTTTTATAACCTAACTTCGCCACTTTTCCAAAGGAATCCCTAATAATAACGCACCAGAGCGATTCGCCAGTATGAATATTACCAGAGATTAGGGACCTCCAGGTTACCGTACTTCCTGACAAAATCGCCC
>Ga0116186_1000733_pt1 | contig 36928 bp, 27 predicted proteins | sample AD_JPNNA4_MetaG_FD_89806 | JGI IMG/M metagenome (GOLD analysis project Ga0116186, IMG submission 89806) | Active sludge microbial communities of municipal wastewater-treating anaerobic digesters from Japan - AD_JPNNA4_MetaG | ecosystem: Engineered > Bioreactor > Anaerobic > Digestate | place...
CAATGCTTTTAAACCATACTGAATATGATATATTCCCTCTTTTTCAATATTCCAGCGATTGTACAAATTAAGTTGTTTAGATAGCGGAATGTCAATAAAACCATCGTGGTTATGGTCATTTTTTAAAAGTTGAGATTCTGTATGAATCAAAAGTCCTACAGCTACATGTTCCGATAATTGCTTAGCCATGTCTGCATTGATCTCTGCCTTCCCTTCGCTGTTGGCATATACATTTACAAAAAATGGATCGGCTAAATGAGGTCGTTTAAATTCGGTATTGATTTGTCCGGTTATCGATTCAAATCCATTATTAACCGAAGATGTTCCTTTAGAAACCTGAATGGATTGCATCCATGTGCCGGGAACATAAGATAAGCCTTGTGAATATGACAATCCTTGCAACAAAGGCATGTTTTCGGCTAAAATCTGAGTGTATATTCCGGCCAAACCCAACATTTGAATATGTTTGGCACCTGTTACAGCATCGCTATAGCTAACATCTACCGAACCGCTGTTCTCAAAACTTTCAGACAAGTTACAACATGCTAATCGTTGTAATCCGGCTGATGAAATAACTTCGGTTTTAATAGGGTTTAGTTTATCCACATATTCGCCTTTTTGACGAGCTGTAACTTCTACTTCGTTTAATATTTGAATGGATTCTAAAACTATTTTTACGTCTTTTTGCCCTTCTACAATGCGGATGGTGTCTGATTTATAACCAACAAAGCTAATAATCAGGTAATTTGTTTCAGGAATAGTTTTTAATTTAAATTTTCCTAGCGCATCGGTAGTTGTACCTTTTTGAGTATCTTTCCAATAAACACTTGCACCTGCTAAAGGTTCAAAGTGTGTATGATTTCCTTCTTTGTGTTTTTCATACACAAAACCTGTAAGTGTTTGATTATAAGAATTTATAGTCAAAAAAAGATAAAATATCCAACTAAATCGTTTTAAATTCATGCAGCAAATGTACTTTTTTTTTTAAATCTACAAAAATGATAGAGATTAAATTTAAGTAATTTTGTGATTATTTAACAACTAATCGAGCGGTTTTTCGACTTAACTCCTTGATGATTATTTTCTTGTTGGAAATTACTTTTTGAATAGCATCATCGGTGTAATGTCGAATGGTAATGAGAGTTAAATCTGTATTATATAATATATCGAATTGAGCTTTCATTGCTTCTAAAAAGCCATGAAGTTTACGTTCATCGAAATCAATACAAATACTAAAGCTTACCGCCGATTGTTGCATCAGATTTACCTTTATTTTCTGGTCGGCCAGATGACGGAAAATCAGGCTCATATTTTCTTCGGCGATAAAGGAGAAATCCTTGGGCATGATAGAAACCAGAACCTGATGATATTTATAAATATAAATTGGAGGTAGTGAAAGCTTTTCCGTAATGTTTTGAACTATAGTACCGGGTTCTGAAGGTGCCAGAAATGGTTTTACCAATAAAGGAATGTTTTTATTTTGCAGTGGTTTAATGGTTTTGGGGTGAATTACTTGAGCTCCATAATATGCCAGCTCTATAGCTTCTTTGTAACTAATTGTGTCAAGCTTAATTGCTTCGGGCATAATACGTGGATCGGCATTCAATACGCCCGGTACATCCTTCCATATGGTAACCGATTCAGCATCGAGCATATATGCCAATGCGGCTGCCGTATAATCGGAACCTTCCCTTCCCAGCGTAGTATAATTACCCTTTTCTGTACCGCCAATAAACCCTTGACAAATATAAATTGCTTTTGAGTTAAAGCAATCTTTTATTTTAGGTGTAGAAATATCAAACAACACATTAGCTTCCTTGTAGTTAGAATCTGTGATTAATAACGAGCGAATATCCTTCCAATAAATATCAACCCCTATGCTTCGTAAGTATTTTTCAACAATTTTTGATGAAATAATTTCTCCGTATGAAACAATTTGATCATATTCAAAATCGATTTGCTCAGAGGGGGGAGTATTTATTTTATGTTCAAGCTCGTTAAAAAGCATTTGTATATCAGAATATACTTCATCTGTTAATTTAAATAAAGATTTTAAAATATTGAAATGAAATATTTTAACTTCTTGTAAAGCATCGTACTTTTGAATATTATTTTCAATATAATATTGATAGACCCATTCCAGCGCATTGGTTGTTTTACCCATTGCCGATACTACTATAACTAAATGCTCATTTTGGTATTGCTTTATAATGCTACCAACTCGCTCTATACCTTGTGCATCTTTTAATGAAGCACCGCCAAATTTAAAAATTTGCATACAAAAAATTTGTGCTAAGGTAAAACTTCCCTATTCAAATTTCAACGGAGAAACCCTAAAATTTATTAACAATATCATTATACTCCGACAAAAATTAAAAAGTATTATTAGTAAAACAAATATCTTTGAATAAGACAACTGAGTTTAATATGCACTATACATTTAAGAAAAAATGACTATAAACTACAGATATTTTTTATTTCTCTGTGTATTCCTTAAATTTTAATCGGACAGTAGTATAACCATATCTTGTCTTGAAGTTTATTAGGTATGAAATAATTAAAAAAACATGTTATAAAGCAATTTTTCGTTTGCTTTAATCGTCTATTTTTGCATTCCAAAAAAAATTAAGATGACAATATCGCAAATAGTATTTATAACGACTCTCGTAATAACAATAGGAGTTTTTTCTTATTCGGCCTACCGATTGGCCCGTTTTTTCAAACTGACAAAAAAATATCCTATTAAAGATTGGGGAAAACGTATAGTTATGGTGTTGAAAATTGCTTTTGGACAAACAAAAATATTTCGTTTCCCATTTGCAGGATTATTGCACGCCCTCACATTTTGGGGTTTTTTAGTGATTTTATTTGGCAGTATTGAAATGGTTATAGATGGTATTTTTGGCTTACACAAATCGCTTCAATTTTTAGGTGTATTCTATGATATACTGATGGCCTTTATCGATGTGTTTGCCTTTATTATTGCCATTGCCATTATTGTTTTTATTATTCGTAGAATATCGCATAAGGTTAAACGCTTCGATGGCAGAGAAATGACTTCCAAAGCTCATAAAGATGCGTTTTTAGCTCTAACGCTTATCTTTTTGCTCATGTTTTCACTGTTGGGAATGAACAGCATGGAAGCTATCATGAATCCTCAAAATCCTTATCCTGTTAGTAACTTTTTGGGTTCTATTATGCCATTCTGCCCGTGCAAAGCAGAAGGATTATATTCGTTCTTTTGGTGGATGCATATTGAATTAATATTCATTTTTGCCAATATACTTCCCTATTCCAAACATTTCCACATTTTTATGTCTATTCCAAATGTGTTTCTAAGCCGATTAGAGCCTCTTGGAAAGCTAAATACCATGGAAAGCATTACCAAAGAATTGCAACTAATGATGAATCCGGAAACAGCATACGCACCACAAGAAAATGCAGAACCTGTTCGTTTCGGAATTAAAGACGCCGAAGAAGTTACGTGGAAAACGTATTTGGATTCGCTTACCTGTACACAATGCGGACGTTGTACTTCGGTTTGTCCGGCAGCCCAGACAGGTCGAAAACTTTCGCCCCGTAAACTAATGATGGACTTACGTACTCGGATGAATGAAAAAGCACCACATTTAATTAAAGATAAAAACTTCCTAGACGGGAAGTCATATTTGGGCGATTATATCAGCCTTGAAGAGCTTTGGGCATGTACTCTATGCAATGCATGTGCTCAAGAATGTCCTGTTAATATATATCATCCTCAAATAATTATCGATTTACGAAGGTATTTAGTTTTAGAAGAAGGAAAGGCACAGGGAGGTTTACAGGCTATTTTTGCCAACATTGAAAACAACGGTGCTCCCTGGCAATATTCACCATCCGAACGTTTAAATTGGATTAACGCATGACAGAACTAATAATCAATGTTCCCGTAATGAGCGAAGTGTTTGCTCAGGGACACAAACCGGAATACTTATATTGGGTTGGATGTGCCGGTGCATACGATTTTCGCTACAAAAAAGTAGCCCGTGCTTTTGCTAAGATATTAAATTATGCAAAAATTGACTTTGCTGTATTAGGTACGGAAGAAACCTGTACCGGTGATCCTGCACGCCGTGCCGGCAACGAAATGTTGTTTCAGATGCAGGCCATGCAGAATATTCAGTTATTCCAGCAGTATGATGTAAAAAAGATTCTGACTACCTGTCCACATTGCTACAATACATTGAAAAATGAATATCCCGATTTAGGCTCAACCTGCGAGGTGATTCATTATACTGAATTATTGAGTCAGCTTACTGATAAAGGCATTATTCCGGCTGTAAAATCGCAAAACGATGATGTTACTTACCACGATCCTTGTTATCTTGGTCGTGCTAATCACATATATGATGCTCCCCGCCATGTTATTGAAAATATGGGTTGCGAAATAAAAGAAATGAGCCGCAACAAAAGTTTTGCACTTTGCTGTGGTGCCGGTGGAGCTCAATTTTTTAAAGAATCGGAGCCGGGTGAAAAAGAAATATGCACACTGCGAGCTGAACAGGTATTGGAAACCACAACCAAAGAAGTGATTACAGCTTGTCCATTTTGTATTACCATGCTTACCGATGGTCTAAAGAACTTAAACAAAGAAGAAGAAGTTCAAGTAAAGGATATAGCCGAATTAGTAGTTGAAAAGTTAGGCTTATAGTTTATTTTCTTAAAGTTGCAACAATTCGTTTTGGTTTTAAACACAGAGCAATTGCATCCAATATATTTGGGCAAACAATTTTTGCTGCATTCAACGCTTCTTGCGATGTCCCTTCAGATTGAATAACTGCTATACTTATGGGAGCTTTTGCCAGCATCATGGCATCATTGGTGCCATTGCCAATGGCAATACATTTTTCTCTGCCTAAATTTTCGAGATAAAACAATTTCTGTTGCTTTTCCTGTCCGTTTTTGAGAATCGTAAGCTTTACAGGCACTTTTTTTAATTGCTCGGCAGCCATTTTAAAGGTATCAGCCGTAACAACATGAATGCTAACCTGTTCAGCTAAGCGTTTTAGCAGTTCTTCAACACCCTCGATCATTTCGCCATCTATGGCTAAGGTGCCGTTGTAATCGAAAATAACATGTTCAATATGATATTGTTCAAGTGGATTAAAAACGATTTCTATTGCCATACTATTTAATTTTATATTTTATACCTACTATTCTTAAAAAAGTCCAAAAAATAATTTTAATATCGAACCAAAGGCTTTTATTTTCGATATATTCAAGTGATAAATTGATTTTATGCGGCATTATTACATTAATATAATGTTTTTCGGGTTCGGAGGAGCGAACAAGTTCATTACTTTCGTTAAAATAAAGCAAAGATGCGTAATCGGTAATGCCCGGTTTAACTGAAAGTACTTTTTTTTGTTCTTGGTTATACAAATCAACATATTTTGGAACTTCCGGACGAGGTCCAACAATGCTCATTTGTCCAATTAAGACGTTTAAAAATTGAGGCAATTCATCTAATTTGTATTTACGCAAAAATTTCCCGAATTTTGTTATTCGTTTATCGTTGCCAACCGTTAACAATCCCTGTTTATCGGCATTAACAAACATTGTTCTAAACTTTATTAAGCTGAATATTTTACCATCTTTCCCTACTCTTTTCTGCAAATAGAAAACACCGCCTTTTGAAGTTAATATTATAACCAAAGCAAATAATAAGAATAGCGGTAAAAGAATTATCAGAATGATAAAAGAAAAGATTATATCAAATAAACGTGTCATCATGACAATACTTCTTCAACCGATTTTTTGACAGCTTGTATAATTTGCTGTAACATTTCATCTGTTAAATCATAATAAACGGGAAGTGAAATTTCGCGTTGGTAATTATCGAAAGCAATAGGATAATCGCTCATCTTATAACCTCTGTTTTTATATGCACTTAAGAGTGGCAATGGTTGAAAATGAACATTAACAGAAACATCGTTATCAAAAATTCGCTGAATAATTTCATCGCGTTGCGTCTCGTTGATATTTTTTATTCTCAATAAATAAACATGGTACGAAGATGTGCGATTTTCGTCTTCGAAATGAGGTAATTCAGCCCATTTGCACGAAGCAAACGCTTTTTGATAAACATCAAAGATATGTTTCCGCTTGATTAACGTATCGCTATCGTAACGCTCTAATTCCACCAAACCGATAGAAGCCAGAATATCGGTCATATTTGCTTTGTAACCGGCATCAATTACATCGTAACGCCATGCACCTTTTTGCATTTTGGCCAATGCATCTTTACTTTGTCCATGTAACATGTAAGTACAGAAATATTGATACAGAGCTTGGTTGTCAAATGGTTCAGGAAGATTTAATGCTATAGCACCTCCTTCGGCCGTTGTTAAATTTTTCACTGCGTGAAAAGAAAAAACGCTAACATCGGTCAAAACACCGGTTCTTTTATTTTTGTACCAAGCTCCAACCGAATGAGCTGCATCCGACAAAACCAATATTCTTCCTAACATTTCTTGTTCAGGAGTATTGGCCTTAAACAATGCTTTGATTTTATTGAGGCAAACTAATTGATTGATACGGTCGTAATCGCAAGGTAATCCGGCTATATCGACCGGAATGATAGCTTTAGTGCGTGGAGTTATGGCTTTTTCGATGGCTTCTATAGAAATACAAAAATCATCTTGATTCACATCAACCATTATTGGTTTAGCACCGCAATGAATAACTACATTAGCCGTTGCACAATACGTATATGCAGGCACAATAACCTCATCACCTTCTTTTATACCAAACCACCTTAATACCAATTCTAAACCTGCCGTTGCAGAACTAACTGCTACGGTTGCTTTGCAACCACAGTACCCGGTTAGTTTTTTTTCAAATAATTTGGTTTTGGGTCCTGTAGTTATCCATCCAGATTTTAAGGTATCTACTACTTCTGCTATAATTTTATCATCAATCCTTGGTGGCGAAAATGGAATCATATCTTTTTAAGTTTATATTCAAAAATGAAAAACGAATAAAAATAAGCAAAGAAAAATACACCCAACTGCGTGTTGAGCATAGACTCAAACAAAAAATTAAAACCAACCAGTACCAAAAATAACATCCAAACAATATTATTATCCTTAAATGCCCTGATAAAAGGAATGAAAAAGATTAAAAGCAGTAAAAACAAACCTATTATTCCCTGTCCTATAGTTGTCTCTAAAAACTGATTATGAGCATTTAATTTTTTTTCAATTGCACCTGTCATTTTTCGTTTGGCATATTCATCCATCAACACATCTTTTATATCACCGGTACCTACACCAAAAATTAGGTTTTTCTTAACAATTTCCAAACCGGCCTGCCAAACCAACCATCGGGCTGCATTACTTTCAGTTGTTGCGGAATCGGTTTCGGCAGTTTGCACGGTAGCAGCAACTGCTTTAAAACGGCCATTACCTAATATTCCTTCGTAAGCAAATAGAAAAGACAACGCAATAACTATAAGTGGTACCCATAACTTTCTATTCCTAAAAATATAGTGCAATGCTGCCAACGTAAGTACGAATGGGGCGCTTAAAATGCCCGCTTTAGACGAAAGTAGAAAAATAAAACAAAGAAAATAAATTATGCCGATAAAATACATGAAAATGAGAGCCTTTCGCTTATCATTAACCATAAAATCGAATAGAAACAGCAACGCCATGACAACATACATAGCCAAATACGATGGATGATAAGGAGCAGAAAGCTCATTGTAATAAAGTTTACCGATATCGCCACTTTTATATGCTAGAATGGCTTTCGTAAGTAAAAACAACGATATTCCTAACACCGAAAACAAATAAAACCATTTAAAAAACTTAACATTTTGCCTGTTAAGAGACTTGTGCTGAAAGTAAAAAATAATGGGCAAAATAAAAACTGTAAGTTTTACTTCTAAATCGAACCAACCGCTTTTGATATTTTGAGTATAAAGCATGCCTACTAAATGTATAATATAGAACAAAGGAAGAATTAGCCACAAAGGAGTAAAAAAAGTACCACTGAGTGATTTGTGTGTAAAAAAAAATAGAAGAGCAAAAAAGAGCCAGACAGCAATATAAACGGCTCCTATTCCATGAACTGAAATGGCAACGGCGCTAAAAAGCCCCAGCATTGCAAAAAGATAATTAATCAGGTTTCGTATAGCCATAATTAAAATTGTTCACAAACCTACTCAATAATTTAGAAATCTCAAAAGAAGAACCGATACATTGTCTAAAAACAAAAAAGAAAACAATTGAAAATCAGATAAATTTACCAAGAAACAGGTTATTATTTTTGAACCTTTGCATATAAAAGCAAAGCAATACCAGCAAAAACAATAGTAGGAAGGCTAACTCCAAGCCAGGCCGGTAACGAACCGCCAATAGCCATATAAGTCGAAATTTGCATAAATAGAATGTAGGTAAAACTCAATCCTAAGCCAAGCCCGAGGTGCATCCCTATCCCACCCCTGACTTTGCGAGAGGAGACAGAAACTGCTATCAACGTAAGTATAAAAATGCTGATAGGGTTTATAAAGCGTTTTAAACGTGTTACTTCATAATCTACAATTCGTTCATCGCCTTCCAGTCGTTTTTGTGCTATAAATTCGTTTAAGCGGAAATAATTCATTGCTTCAACTGACTCAACACGACGTTTAAATTCTTCCGGACGTAAATTTATACTCGTATCAATTGTTGGGTAATGTTTCATTTCTTCTCTATTTTCGAAATAAGTTCTAACATAGCAATTGTATAACCGCCATTGTTGTTTGGTAGTATCCCATTGAGCGTAATCACAAAAAATTTTCGATTTTAATTCTTTGTTTTGAAAACGTTCCATCGAAAAACGGTAAGCTATATCGCTTTCCACTGCATAATTTTCTAAATAAACAAATAACCCGGGTTCAATTTGACGATGAATATTAAGGTCGTTGTTATGATATGCATTACGAATGTATCGTTCTTCAAAATTAAGTTTATTTTGGGTAGCGTACGGAATCCAAAAATTTCCCGAAACAAGGTTAAACAGTGCAATCATCAGAGCACCTATAAAATAAGGATACATAAGTCTTTTAAAACTTATGCCACTACTCAACATGGCAATTATTTCCGATTGTTGAGCCAATTTAGATGTGAAGAAAATAACCGAAATAAAAACAAAAAGAGGTGTAAATAAATTAACAAAATATGGAATGAAATTAAGATAATAATCGACCATAATAGCTTTAAATGGAGCATGTTTATCGATAAAATCGTCTAAATGCTCCGAAAAATCAAAAACAATTGAAATAGATATAATGATTATTATGGAATACACGAATGTTCCCAAAAATTTTTTAATAATATACCTGTCCAATCGTGTGGTTAATCGCATCATAGTTTATAATCGTCTTCCTATTTTATTTAAAATCATATTTTTCCACGAATCAAAACGGTCTTCTAAAATATTTTTTCGTGCTTCTTTTACGAGCCAAAGGTAAAAATTTAAATTGTGAATACTTGCAATGATAGGTCCTAACATTTCGTCGCTTACAAACAAATGCCGCAAGTATGCTTTTGAATAGCGGTTATCGATATTGATTTCTGAATTCGGGTCAATGGATGTAAAATCGTTTTTCCACTTTTCGTTTTTAATATTAATAATTCCTTCGGAAGTAAACAACATTCCATTGCGGCCGTTGCGTGTAGGCATAACACAATCGAACATATCAATGCCCCTCGAAATTCCTTCTATAATATTCGCAGGTGTCCCGACTCCCATCAGGTATCGTGGTTTTGTTTCGGGTAGTATTGGTATAATATGCTCTATCATTTCATACATCATTTCAGTAGGTTCTCCAACAGATAGCCCACCAATTGCAACACCTAAACTATTATATTGAAGCACTTCTTCGGCACTTTTCTTTCGTAAATCGCTGAAAACACTACCCTGAATGATTGGAAAATATGCTTGTTCATTTCCGTACAACGGTTCGGTTTCTGAAAAATGTTTCCAACCTCGTTTTAACCATTGATGTGTTATCTCTAAACTGTTTTTAGCGTAGTCATAATTACATGGATAAGGTGTACATTCGTCCAATGCCATCATGATATCGCTGCCGATAATGCGCTGTGTATCAACAACATTTTCTGGAGTGAAAAGATGTTTTGAGCCATCAATATGCGACTGAAAATAGACTCCTTCGGCTTTTATCTTTCGGCGTTCGGCTAATGAAAAGACCTGATATCCGCCACTGTCAGTTAATACCGGTCGGTCCCACGACATGAATTTATGTATGCCGCCGGCTTGTTTTAATATTTCCGTACCCGGACGCAAAAAAACATGGTATGTATTTGCTAAAATAATTTGAGCCTTAATATCTTGTTCCAATGTTTGATGTAAAACTCCCTTTACGCTTCCAACAGTGCCTACGGGCATAAATATGGGTGTTTCAATTGTTCCGTGCGATGTTTCTAATAATCCCGCTCTTGCATTTGTTTTCTCGTCTTTCTTCAGTAAACTAAACTTCATATTTTTCTTTTTAAAAATCTAAATATTCTTGAAATAACAATTGAATATAAGCCTGTCCGTATTTAATGTGTTTCAAGCTGTCTTGTTGGTTCGAAAACTGATGAAATAGCAAACTCTTGTCATCGTGCATATAAGCATAGTAGTTACTGTCGCTCACCCAGCCATATCCGGCATCGTAAGCGTAATAGCAAAACGACCTTGCATACGGGTTAAACAAATCTTTACTCCAGCGATAATTGCTGTGTGGATATTTTAATTGCTTAAACAACGTAACAGCTAAATCGGTTTGAGAACAATACGTTGATATTTTTGTTCCTCTGTATTCTTTATTTATTGGCTCTCCATATAGCATCATAGCAATGCGTCTATATTGTTGAGCGTAGGGATGCCAACCCTTAGGCGAATTATGGCTATGGTCTGACACCAATATAAAAAGTGTGTTTTTATAAAAAGGCATTTTTTTTACTTTGTCGAAAAATAAACCGATGCTGCTATCGGCATAAGCCATAGAATTGATATATTTTTGTGCATCGCCTCCCCATTTAAATTTTTCGCCATAAGGCATATCATATGGAGAGTGACTCGATAAAGTGAAAAGCATAGAGAAAAAAGGCATTTTTTGAGAATTCAGCTTATCGGCAAACCATTGAAGCATAAACTCATCATGTATTCCCAAACGACCTCTCGGAATAGAATTCGGCATGTCGGCTATATCTTTTATCTCATCAAAATCTTTGGTCATTAGATAGGCTTTTATGTTTCCATAACTTAGTTGTCCTCCAAACGCAAACGATGTAAAGTAACCTTTTTTCTTTAAATCGGAAGAGATACTCGGAAGTTTTACAAATTTATCGGGCTGATTGACCACGATTACTTCGGGTAATGCAGGCTGAGCACTTAAAACAGCAGATATACCCTGATCGCTTAAACCACCGCTTCCAAAAACATTTGTAAATAGAATTCCCTCTTTTGCCAACGCATCGAAATGAGGTGTAATACTGTCGTAACCACCCAAACTTTTTATGCAATCTGCCGACCAACTTTCTAGCAATAGAATCACAATATTGGGCTTTGTATTTATATTAAGGAACTGAATCGTTGTGTCTTTCGGAACAAAGTACAAACTATCAACTGTTGATCTTGCCTTTTCAAAAGGCATAAAAACATAAGGATTGGTATTTTTGAAATAATGATTTTTATCGATGCTTGAGCCTAAATTCCAAGCAGAATTAACAGCTACTAGGTTCAAGAAATTATTTTTTGAATAATACACATCTGCTTGATGAATGGGAATTTCTTGTAAACCGCCTCTAATGCCCCAAATAAAACAAATTGGCAATAAAACAAGGTGTACAAATGAGGCCACAAAACTTCTATTTTGTTTTTCTTTTGGGTAAACCCATTTATTAAAAATTTTACTAGCCAAAAAAAGAATCAACCCTATAGCCAAAAAACCAACAATAATATTCCAAACCGAAGCTGTTTCAAATACTTCTTTGGGGCGAGCAAGGTATGAAAGTGCTTTAAAATTCATTTTCACTTTCCATTCGTCGTATAGTGGCAGTTCTGCAATGCTTATGCTTGTTGCAATAAAAATGATTATGAAATGATAAATACGAAGGATTTGATTGAAAAAATTTTTTCGAAACAAGCTTTTAAAAACCGAGATCAAAATAGGAAACATCATTACATATCCGGTAGCGGAATTATCTAAATAAATTGCGTACCAAAAAGATTTTAATACTTCCGTAATGCTGCTGTTGCCTACTTCTGACCAATTATAAATCAAGAAAATCAATCTTAAAAACTGAAAAAACAACATCCAAAAAAGATATTGCTTGCATGTGAAAGCCAAATTTTGAAAAAACGGACTTTCTTTTAATCTCTGATGTAGAAAATTAATATTAATCTTCATTCTCTTTTTCAAACATTTTCAATGCTTTTTCTACTTCTTCTTGACTTTTTATCAAACGTCCTTTACAAAATTGAATCAATTCGGAAGCACGTTGAATCATGTTTGCCAATTTATCCACATCTACATCATCTTCTTCGAGATGAGCTACAATGTTTTCAAGTTCGTTCATTGCCGATTTATACGACATATCTTTTTTAGCCATATTTATTCGTTTTTTATTTCACTTATTAGTTCACCGTCTTTTAAAATTGTTTTAATTTTATCTCCAACCTTTATATTTTTAGCACTTTTGATAACTTGGTTATTTATCAATGTTATGGAATAGCCCTTTGCTAAAACATGTTTGGGATTATATGCATCTATATTTTTTTCAATATATTTTAAGTGTTGATGTTCTAACTTTATATGAAAATTTGATTGTTGTAATAACAAATCCGCTATTGCATTTAATCGTTTTCTTGATTGTATAAGCGAGTGTTTTGCCATTGTTTTGAATTGAGTTCCAATTGACGATAATTCTTGTTGTTGTAGTTTAATGATTTTGTGACTTTGCCATTTTATTTTTTCGCTATGATAAGTTATTTGTTGTTTTTTTATACTGATAATGTTTTTTACATTTAATATTGCATGTATAAATTGTTCGATTTTATTTTTTTCTTGCTCAATCATTAAATTGGAGTACTCGGCAATATTTTCATACATATTCAACATTCTATTCCAATAATCGGCTGTTTTTTGAATAATAAATTCTGCCGCAGCGGTAGGAGTTTTTACTCTCGTATGAGCAACCAAGTCAACCACAGAAGTGTCTCGTTCGTGTCCTATAGCAGTTATAACAGGGAGTGGAAACTGAGCTACATTGTTAGATAAGTCGTATCCATCGAAACAAGCCAAATCGCTTTTACTCCCCCCACCTCTGGTAATTACTAAAAGGTCATATTCATTTAATGGAATTTTCTCCATGGCTTCGATAATGCTTTGCTCAGCTTGTTCGCCCTGCATATAGGCTTTAAATAATTTTATTTTATATTTGAATTGGTATTCGTTGTAGTTTAATTGATTACAGAAATCTTCGTATCCTGCTGCTGTTTCAGACGATATAATTGCAATTCGCTGAGGGACCAAAGGAAATTCCAATTCTTTATTCATTTCAAACACACCTTCGGCTATCAATTGCTGAATAACCATCGTTCTCCTCATTTCTAAATCGCCAATAGTGAAAGCGGGATCAATATCGTTTATCGTAAGCGATATGCCATACAACTCGCTGTATTCAACTTTTACTAATATTAAAACATTGATACCTGATTTAAGTTCCGATTGAGTGGTTGTTTCAAAATAAGGTTTTAGCATTCGATAGGTTCTATCCCAAATAATGGCTCTGAATTTTGCCGTTATTTTATTGCTAAGTGCATCTTTTTCTATTAATTCCAAATAACAATGTCCATTTCGATTTTCGTGCAATTCACTAATTTCAGCTTTTACCCAAATAGGCATGGGTAAGGCATTATTAACAATATCTTTTATTAGTAAAGATAATTGGCTTAGTGATAATTGCTTTTCGGGCATACATTATTTTTTACAAATAGAAAACGTTTTATTCATATTTTCAGCCTTTACTTGTAAGAGGTAATATCCATTTTCAATACCTGAAGTTGAAATATTAATATTGCCATTAATTGTCGGTTGTATAATCATTTTCTTTTCAAAAATAACTTTACCGTCAATGGCAAACATTGATATGGTAATTTCTCTAACTTTATCAGATACGTATAACAATTGTGTATTTTCAGTACAAGGATTTGGGAATATACGTTTAACTTCAAAATTCGATAAAGCAGTTGGATTTACTCCCGCTAAAAAATTATAAGCTTGTTCAAAATTTGGAATCCCGTATCCAAAAAGACTGTCGGGCGAATTATATTGACTTGCCGATTTTCTAATGGCATCCATTATTTCGATATTTGTTTTTTGCGGATTTGCCTGCCATAAGCAAGTTACCAAACCACATAAAATAGGTGACGAAAAAGATGTTCCACTTCCATAGGTGGATGTGCCATCTTCGCGAATAATAGCTGATGCTAATCCTTGTGCACATACATCCGGCTTAACACGGCCATCAGCAGAATATCCCTGAGAACTAAAAAAAGCATAATCTCTATTTGCATCCACTGCACCAACGGTTAAAATGCTATCGGCATCGGCAGGTGAACCGATTTTTCGCCAAGCATCATCAGCCGAATTTCCTGCACTGATACATGGAATCATTCCTTTGCGGGCACAAATTGTGGCTGCAATACTCGAAACGGCTACTCTTCCGGTTAAATCAGCCCACGTGTGATTCATGGTACTATCGTCAAAAGTTGAATATCCTAAGCTGGAGTTGATAACATCAGCACCAATACTGTCGGCTAATTCGGCTCCAATGACCCATGTGTATTCTTCTAAAATGTACTCATGAGCCCCTTCTTCGGTTCTTATTAGAGCGTACGTTGCCTTAGGAGCGGTCCCAACAAAATCATTGTTTTTTAATACGGCCATGGTCGAAAGTACATTTGTTCCGTGAGGGTGGCTTTCGTAAACGTACGTATCATTAAATCCGTCAACAATATCGCGGGTTAAAAAAATGCGATTTTGTATTCGCAACGAGTCAAAATAACGAATGGTATCGGCTCCCATAAAACCGGCATCTAAAACAGCAATTAGCATCCCCTCACCTTTTTTACCCAAATTATGAAGGTATTGCCCATTCATCATTTCAATTTGATTGGTGGCAGTTCCATAGTTGTATTGCTTCAGTTCTTTTTCGTACTTATTGATGTTCGATTTTTTTGCAACAAGTGGTCTCAAATATTTCATCGATTTTACAAAAGCTAAGGAACTTATATTGGTATAATGTACAGAATCGTTTATTATAACAATGGCACCGTTAAGCCATTTAGATACACTGTGAATACTCACACCTGTTAAAGCTAATTGGTTTAAGTATATTTGCGTTACCGGTAAATCAAGGCTATCTAAAGCGATTGATTGATGCGTCCTTCTATCCAACGCTCGTTGACTTAAAAATGCAGATGGATTTGTTAATTGATAGTTATTATTTGCTTTATCTTTAAAACTTGCAAAATAATAACCTGCTTTAAACTGAGCTTGAGCAACAGTTGCATACAAAAATAAAACAGAAACGATGAAACGCATATTTTTTTCTTGCAAAGATAGTGAAAGCTTTAAATAAATTCGCTTTAAAGCAATGAATAAACTATTTTTTAAACAAATTTATATTTTGATAATGTATTGAATATGAATTTAAAAGGAATTAATTGTAACTTCTATATACAAAAATAATTTTATTAATCTTTTCTCTGAAAATTATTACCTTCGCAGCAAAAAAAATATGTTACGTACACACACATGCGGAGAATTAAGAATCAGTGATGTAAATAAAGAAGTTAAACTGAGCGGATGGATACAGCGTATCCGCGATAAAGGTGCTATGATATGGATTGACCTGCGCGATCGTTACGGAATTACACAACTTGTTTTTTACCGTGAAGAATGCCCAAAAGATTTACTTGATGTGGTATATACATTGGGGCGTGAATTTGTTATTCAGGTCATCGGAAAAGTAGTAGAACGTGAATCAAAAAATCCTAAAATCCCTACAGGCGATATTGAAATAAAAGTATCAAGTTTGAATATTTTAAATAAATCGCTTGTACCTCCTTTCACCATTGAAGATGAAACCGATGGTGGTGATGAACTTCGTATGAAGTATCGCTATCTCGATTTACGCCGCAACACCGTAAAAGAAAAAATAGAGCTTCGTCATCGTCTGGCTCAGGCTACACGCGAATATCTTGATAAGCACAACTTTCTTGAAATTGAAACTCCTTTTCTTATAAAATCAACGCCTGAAGGAGCACGCGATTTTATTGTTCCTTCGCGAATCCATGCCGGCGAATTTTACGCATTGCCACAATCACCACAAACTTTTAAACAATTGCTAATGGTTTCGGGCTTTGACCGTTATTTTCAAATTGTACGTTGCTTCCGAGACGAGGACCTGCGTGCCGACCGTCAACCAGAATTTACACAAATCGATTGTGAACTTTCATTTATTGAGCAGGAAGATATTTTGCAAATTTTTGAAGGTCTCATCAGATTTTTATTTAAAAAAGAAAAAAATATTGATTTCACTACTTTCCCGCGTATGACATACGCCGAAGCCATGCAGAAATATGGAAGCGATAAACCCGATATTCGCTTTGGAATGGAATTTAATGATGTTTCAACACTTGTAAAAGGCAAAGGGTTTAAAGTTTTCGACGATGCAGAGGTGGTTTTGGCTATTAATGCCGAAGGTTGCAACAGCTACACACGCAAACAAATTGACGAACTTACGGATTTTGTAAAACGCCCGCAGATAGGTGCCGGTGGACTTATTTATATCCGTTATCAAGAAGACAATACATTAAAATCATCCGTAGATAAATTTTATACACCGGACGATTTAAAGGTTATAGCAGATTCATGCCGGGCTAAAAGCGGTGATTTAATTCTAATTTTGGCCGGCAAGAAAAAACAAACATACAAAGCAATGAACGAACTTCGCCTCGAAATGGGAAATCGCATGGGGCTTCGCAATCCCGAAGTCTATGCACCGTTATGGGTAATTGACTTCCCCTTGCTGGAATGGGACGAAGAAACCAAGCGTTTTTATGCTATGCACCATCCTTTCACCTCGCCTAAACCCGAAGATATTTCAATGTTGGAAAGCAATCCGGGACAAGTGCGTGCCAATGCTTACGATTTGGTAATCAACGGTGTTGAAATTGGTGGCGGTTCCATTCGTATTCATTCGCGTGATGTTCAAAAACAAATGTTCAACGTTTTGGGATTTTCTGACGACGAAGCACAAAAGCAGTTTGGCTTCTTATTAGGAGCTTTTGAATTTGGTGCTCCTCCACACGGAGGCATTGCTTTAGGTTTCGATCGCCTATGTGCCATGTTTGGCGGTACCGAAAGCATACGCGACTATATCGCTTTCCCGAAAAATCAAGCTGCCCGAGATATGATGATTGATGCCCCTTCGACCGTTGACGAAAATCAATTGAAAGAACTAAATATTTCGATAAACATTCCAAAAGAATAAACAAGACTTTGGTAAATATTTCTATACAAGCTTGTTAATATTCTGAGCAAACTCATTTGTATTTTCGAAATAAAAATTTATATCTTTGTGCCAAAATAAAAAGCTAAAAATGGAAGTAAAAAATCATTTAAATGGAGGTGAATTTATTATTCACAATGCTAATTTAAGCAATTCTTTCATTCCGGAAGAATTTAGCGAAGAACAACGTATGATAGCCGATATGTGTCAAGATTTCCTCGAAAAAGAGGTATTTCCAAACCTTGATCGTATCGATGCTCAGGAAAAAGGTCTTATGCCTTCACTTTTAAAGAAAACCGGCGAACTTGGTCTTTTGGGGTTATCTATTCCCGAAGAATACGGTGGATATGGGCAATCATTTGTAACGTCAATGATAGCTGCCGATGTTTTAGGCGCAGGACATTCATATGCAGTTGCATACTCTGCCGACACCGGCATTGGCACACTCCCATTATTGTATTATGGTAGCGATGAATTAAAACAAAAATATTTACCTCAAATAGCTTCAGGCGAATTACTTACAGCTTATTGCTTAACTGAACCCGGTGCAGGCTCGGATGCAAACAGCGGAAGAACTCGTGCAGTATTGTCGGAAGACGGTAAGCATTACATCCTAAATGGACAAAAAATGTGGATAACCAACGGTGGTTTTGCCGATATTTTGACGGTCTTCGCTAAGGTTGACAACGATAAAATATTAAGCTGCTTCCTTGTAGAACGCAACACACCTGGAGTTACATTTGGTGCTGAAGAGCATAAAATGGGTATTAAAGGCTCTTCTACCGTTCAAATTTTCTTCAACGATTGCAAAATTCCCGTTGAAAACATGATTGGTAAACGTGGCGAAGGCTTCCGTATCGCTTTAAACATTCTTCATATTGGACGTATTAAGCTTGGTGCCAATGTAATTGGTTCTATTAAGCGTGCCATCAATCATTCTGTACAATACGCCAACGAACGTAAGCAATTTGGTCAACTTATCAGCAATTTCGGAGCTATTAAATACAAATTAGCAGAACAAGTAATACGTTGTTTTGCCAATGAATCGGCTCTTTACAGAACATCTGCCTATGTTGATGAAAAAATTCACAGCGAAATGGAAAAAGGTAAGAAAAAAGAAGAAGCTTACCTCGAAGCCATTGGTGAATATGCTTTAGAAGCAGCTGTTTTGAAAGTTCTTGGTTCGGAGGTTCTTGATTACGTTACAGACGAAGCTGTTCAAATTCACGGAGGTATGGGTTTCTCTGCCGAAATGCCTGTTGATCGTTGCTATCGCGATTCCCGCATCAATCGAATTTTTGAAGGGACCAACGAAATTAACCGTTTGGTAGTGGCAGATCAATATTTGAAAATGGCTAAAAAATCAGATTCCCCTATTTTTGCTATGGCCAAAGAGCTTTATAACTCAATCGATTCTATAAAGCCGGCAAGTGCCAACGATTATTTCGATTACAAAGTTGAACTTATCGAAAACTTTAAAAAAGCTGTTTTGTTAACTCAATATTGTGCCTACGAAACATTGGGCAAACAATATTCCGGCGAACAAGAAATACAAATGAATATCTCCGACATGATTATCCAAACATATGCAACCGAATCACTCATGCTAAGAGTAAAAAAACTGACCGGAATAAAAGCTGAATCTGAAATTGGCGTGTACAAAGATATACTTGATGCTTATATTCAAGAAGCTGCTTTGAAAATTTATTCTTCAGCTATTGAAGCAATTAGTTCATTTGCAAGTGAAAGTGAATATAGTAAACTTCAAAAAGCACTGCAAAATTTAACTACATTTAAACCCATAAACTCAAAAGATGCTCATCGTCGTATTGCCGAAAAGCTTATTGAAGATAATATTTATAAGTTTTAATAGTTAAAACCCACATTATAATCCCCTGTTGAGCATTCAGCAGGGGATTTTTTTATATCATTTCATCATGATAAATGGTTTTATTTATTATGGCCATTACTATTTTGCATAAAAACCATATTTTTGCGTTTATTATTCTTTAATTTGCAAAAAAAAGATTGTCCCGGGTTTATAAAATATCAAGATTAATTTATCATAATCAGTTATTATATTGCTTATTAACAATTATAATTTCACTTTTTACTTTAAACCCATCTCAGGCCCAAACCACAACTTTTATCAAAACTAACGTCTTAAAAGTCGACACCCAAGCCATTGTTTTTGACAGCCTGCCAACATCACCGTTAGGTTTTAGTGTTTATAAATCAAACGGTGAATTAATCGATAAGAGTCAATACGAAGTTGATTTTTTAAAATCTTCTATTTATCTGAAAAACAAAAGCGACAGTATTATTATAAAACACTACCCCCTGTCTTCGCATATAAATTCGTTATATTTTCACAAAGATAAAAAGCTCATTTTAAAAGACAGCAGTACGTGGCAATCCCAACATAATTTCTTTTATCAGGAACAATCAAAAAATCTGCTCAATACGGATGAATTAATAAAAAGAGGCAGCATTTCAAGAGGTATTTCTGTAGGTAATAATCAAAATGCTTCGGTTACATCAAGCTTGAACCTGCAACTATCGGGAAAATTGGGCAATGACTTTGAAATTGTAGCAGCTCTCACAGATAATCAGGTTCCCTTTCAACCAAGTGGTAATACGCAACAAATCAACGACTTCGATAAGATTTTTATCAATATTTTTAATAAACAAAACAACATTGTTTTAGGCGATTATGATCTGGTAAATCACGATAATACTTTCATGCAAATGTCACGCAAAGCACAAGGTTTTCAATATTCATATAAAAACAAAGAAGAATCATTTCGTTTTCAAACCAGCAATTCGGTAAGCAAAGGAAAATACAATCGCATGTTGTTTAATGGTAAGGAGGGCATACAAGGACCTTACAAACTTTCGGGAGCCAATCAAGAACCATATATTGTTATTCTCGCCGGTACTGAACGAATATATATCGATGGCAAACTGATGATGCGGGGTGAGAGCAATGATTATGTGATTGATTATAATACTGCAGAACTTTCTTTTACGGCTAAAAATCCCATTACAAAAGATAGTCGCATAACCGCTGAATTTGAATACAGCGACAAAAACTATGCACGATTTCTAACCTACAATAAAATTGATTTAAAAACTACCACTTCGGCTTTTCAATTGCAGTTTTTCGATGAATTTGATGCTAAGAACCAGCCGTTGCAGCAAACACTTAGCGATAGCGAAAAAAGAATTCTTGCTCAAGCCGGTAATGACGAGTGGAAAGCAGTTGTCCCTTATATAAATTACGATTCAACACTAAATTCCAACTCTATTTATTATCAATTAAAAGATACCATTGTTGATAATGTTCATTTCGATAGCATTTTTGTTTACTCGACAGATACTACGGCTCATTTTCGTTTGGGTTTTAGTTATGTCGGAAAAGGAAATGGAAACTATATTCAAACTTCAAGTAATGCAAATGGTAGAGTTTATAAGTGGATTGCTCCCATTAACGGTATAAAACAAGGTGATTTTGAGCCGATCAGAAAACTCATAGCTCCTATTAAAAAGACGGTTGTTGCCGGCTCTTATGGTCTTAAGTTGTCAAACAAAACCAATTTTAATGTGGAATTTGCCCTATCCGATTACGATAAAAATCTCTTTTCAAAGTTAGACGACAATCATAATGAGGGTTTTGCTATAAAAACATCCATTACGCAAGCATTTCATAAAAGCGATAGCAGTAAACGTCTTTTTTTCATGAAACCCTATTTCCAGATCATAACAAAGTATTTTCAGGCACCTGAGCGATTCAAACCCGTTGAGTTTTCACGCGATTGGAACTACAATCCCACAATACAAAATCGTGAATGGATGGGTGGAATCGAAAATCGTTTTACATATAAAAAAATTTTAAGCACTAACTTTGGGGGTGATTGGATGCAAAGCGAAGGTTCTTTTACGGGAACTAAAGAGTTTGCCTCTTTTTCATATTCGCCCAAAACATGGCTTATATCACAAAATTTCAGTTACTTATCAACTGTACAAACTAATATTAAAACATCTTTTTTTCGCTATCAAAGTAAAAATGAAAAATATTTAGGAAAGATTAAAGCCGGTGTCAGTGCCGAAGCCGAAAAAAATATCTGGAAAGCAAAAACGAATGACAGTTTACTGCTCTCTTCATTCAGTTTTTACAAATGGAATGGATATTTCGGAAACATTGATACTGCCAACGCTTGGTGGTTGGTGAAATACGGCGAAAGAAATGATTTTGCCCCCCTTCTAAACCAGTTAAAGCAAACCTACAAATCAAAAGAAAGCAGTATTGAAGGGCATTTGCCATTTCAAAAACATTTTCAGGGAACGATTACACTTACCTATCGCCAGCTTCAAAGCTATTATGACACTATTAAACCCAAAGACAATAACTTGACTTCAAGAACCGATTTGTATTTTCGTTTCGCAAAAAATGCCATCAGTTTTAATACAACCCACGAAAGCAATGCAGGTCTGGAACAAAAACTATCGTACACCTATCTTGAAGTTCCTGCCGGACAAGGTGTTTATACATGGATTGATTACAATGCAAATGGTATTAAAGAGTTAAACGAATTTGAGATAGCACAATTTCAAGATCAGGCAACGTATATACGCGTTACTTCGTCAACACTCGATTACATTAAAGTTTATGGAAGTCGCCTAAGCCAAACTATTAACCTACGACCTGAATTGGTTTGGGGAAATAAAAAAGGATTAAAGAAACTGCTAGCTGCACTATCCGACCAATTTGCATTTCAGCAAGACATAAAAACACAATCTGCAGATTTAGTTAATCGACTTCTTCCTATATATGTTAACGATAGCCAACAACTCACTATGAACCACTTAATCCGAAACACATTTTCAATAAACAAAACCAATAATACATGGGGTATTGACTACATTTTACAAAAATCGAATAATGCTCAGTTACTTTTAAATGGCATCGATAGGCGAACCATGCAAAATCATACTATTACATTAAGAATAAATCCGAACCAAACCTTAACGTTTTTTGTATCACCTACGTTGGGTGAAAAGACCTATTTGTCTGAATTTTTTTCTAATAAGAATTACGATATAAAAAATAAAGCTATTGAGCTGAATTTGCAATATCAAAATAATCAAGATTTTAGAATTAGTCCTTACGTTAAGTATAACCAAAAACAGAACCGTGTAGCCAATGATGAAGCTACTATGCAAACATTTGGAATCGAAATGCGGAAAAACATTAAGTCTGATAACTATTTCTCATTAAAAATAGACATTGTAAAAAACTCTTATAACGGAACTCTCTATTCCTCTATATCCTACGAAATGCTTGAAGGATTACAACCTGGATGGAATCAAGTTTATACATTGCAAGTTCAACGCAATATTTCATCTACGCTACAAATGGTTATTTCTTACCAAGGCAGAGCATCGGAAAATTCAAAAATGATTCATTCGGGAAATATTGAAATGAGGGCTTGGTTTTAGACCTGCATAATATATTGATATACAATAAATAATTATCTATTTTTTTTAGATATGCAGTTGTATGGCACAAACGTGCTTTGAGTAACGTTTTATATAGAATTAATTCTTAATCGCTGCTTTTATAAAATCGACAAATAACGGATGGGGATTTTCAACTGTACTTCTATATTCAGGATGAAACTGAACTCCGATAAACCATTTATGTTTTGGAATCTCTACAATTTCAACCAGGTTCATATCCGGATTAATTCCTGCAACCTGCATCCCCGCTTTTTCAAACTCTTTTAAATATTGATTATTAAACTCATAGCGGTGACGATGACGTTCACTTATTGTATTAGAGTTATATATTTTGTATGCTTTCGTTCCCTTTACTAAATCGCATGTATAAGCTCCTAAACGCATGGTACCGCCTTTTTCGGTAATTTCCTTTTGCTGCTCCATCAGGTCAATAACCGGATAAGGTGTAGTTCTGTTCATTTCTGTTGAATGTGCTTCTTTAAAACCTAAAACATTACGGGCAAATTCAATTACTGCTATTTGCATTCCCAAACAAATTCCTAAAAAAGGAATATTGTTTTCGCGTGCATATTTTACAGCAACAATTTTGCCTTCAATACCTCTATGACCAAATCCGGGAGCTACAATAACTCCTTTCATCCCTTTTAGTTTTTCTTCCACATTTTCGCCGGTAAGCACTTCGCTGTGAATAAGATGTACTTTTGCTTTAACATTATTAACTGCACCTGCATGAATCAACGACTCTATTATTGATTTATAAGCATCAGCCAACTCTACATATTTACCAACTAAAGCGATATCTATTGTTTCTTTCGGATTCTTAACACGATTGACAAAATTTCGCCAATTACTCAAATCCGGTTCATCTAATGCAGGAAGTCCCAACTTTTTAAGAATAATTTCATCGAGTCTTTCTTCGTGCATTAACAGTGGTACTTCATATATCGTTTTTACATCGCGAGATTCAATTACAGCCTCCATTTCGACATTACAGAATAGGGCTACCTTTTTACGAATATCATTGTTTAATGGCTTTTCTGTACGTAATACCAATACATCGGGCTGAACTCCGTTTTCGAGTAACATTTTAACGCTGTGTTGTGTTGGCTTCGTTTTTAACTCGCCGGTGGCTGAAAGAAATGGAACTAATGTCAGGTGAATAACAGCTGTTTTTGCCGGCATTTCCCAACGCAATTGACGAACGGCTTCAATATAAGGCAATGATTCAATGTCCCCTACCGTACCTCCAATTTCTGTAATGACAATATCATATTTATGTTTAGTACCTAAAAGTTTAACGCTTCTTTTAATTTCGTCGGTAACATGTGGAATTACCTGAACTGTTTTACCCAAAAAGTCGCCACGACGTTCTTTTGTAATAACATTTTGATAAATACGACCGGTAGTAATATTATTAGCCTGAGATGTAGGGCGATTTAAAAAACGTTCATAATGTCCCAAATCAAGATCGGTTTCGGCACCGTCATTAGTAACGTAACACTCGCCATGTTCGTACGGGTTTAACGTGCCCGGATCTACATTAAGATAAGGGTCAAGTTTCTGAATAGTAACATTATAACCCCTTAATTGCAATAGTTTTGCTAAGGAAGCAGAAATAATACCTTTACCTAACGAAGAGGTAACGCCTCCTGTAATAAAAACATAACGAGTATTTGCCATAAATCAGAAAGTTAAATTTGCACCAATACTTGGAATAATAGGCAATTGGTTAACCCTTTTGTTTGCTATACGATCGTAATAAAAAATATTTTCGCGGTTGTAAACATTGGTACAGCTCAATGTTATTTCGAGTGTTGAATTCTTGCTAAACTCAACTGTCTTTTTCAATGTTAAATCGAGGCGATGATACGAAGGCAAGCGTCCGGCATTTAAATCACCGTAAAGTAATGCAAGCAGTGCATTGGTTGAAGCAAGGTTTGTGTTAATCTCCGATATTTGAAGTTGTTCGTAATAGCCTCCTGTTCTGGTAAATGGGAAACCGCTACCAAAATTCCAACGAGCACTTAATTCCCAATCAAGATTTTTACCTAAAGTACGGGTTGCCACAACATTAATATTATGCCTACGGTCGTATATCGGTACATAATTTACAAAACCATCATAACGGTCAACATATCCCAACGAATAGGCCATCCAAAAGTAAGTTCGTTTATAATCGTATTTTAATGTTAAATCAACACCGTAAGCATTCCCATTTTCAACAATAAAATCTTTTTTTAGCAAATCGGGGACTTGCCAATTGTCACCCGAATCTTCAAAAATTTTATTTCGATTTATGTTTGTAAGCTGAATGTTTCTTTTAAAATACCCTTCGATATTTAAATCGATATTTTTAGTTAAGTCGTATTCAAAGCCTGAAACAATATGGTAAGAGCGTTGTAATGATGAAGTTACATCTTTTCCATCAAATTTTGAAGGTAGATCGCTCAGCTCTGGACTGCTCAAAAAGCCATAGAATAAATTTACAACATCTCTATCGCTGTTTGCACTAATAAAATTTTGTGAATATATACCACTTGCCAATTTGTATCGTAATACATCGGAAATATTATATTTAACACCTATTCGAGGCTCAGGAGATATTTTCGATAACGATGCATAATATTGGAGTCTAAAACCGGGTTCGATAACCATTTTTTCGGTTGCAATTTTGTATTTAACAAATGCTGCCAATTCTGTTGTATTTTGAACTTGGTCAATTTTCCTACCAACAGCATTGTAATAGTTAAAATCTGTTTTAAAACCAAAAGTTTCTATTCCATAATTTAACTCGTTTTTACCCATAAAATAATTAAACGATAACCCCAAGTTAAAACCGTTAATTAAGCTGGAACGAGGCAACCCGTCAGATTCTTTCAACGTAATTTCATAGTTTGAGTAACTAAAGTTTACTTTGAACAAAAAAGGTGAACCTGCCGGAACAAGAATAATGTTAGAACCTAATCCGCCCGATTTCCAATTGAAATTAGAAAGAGCTTTATACTTTACATCATCGGTAAACCTAAAACCAAAAAGATTGATTTTGCTGCCATTTTCGGTATTTAATGATAATTTGCCATAAAAGTCGTTGAAAGAAAAAGGTATTCCGGCTGAATCGACATATGAATATAAAAATTTAGATGATTCCCTGATATAGGAAGTCTTTCCTGAGAATACGTACGACAAAGATGTTTTTGACTGGTCTTCGCTTTTTAATAAAGGGCCTTCTAAAACTAATTTTGAGCCAAATGTACTGGCTGATATTTTACCGGATTGACGATTTCTATTCCCGTCTTTGGTTGTAATATCCATAACCGATGAAATACGTCCGCCATATTCTGCATTAAATCCGCCGGTGTAAACATCGGCATTGCGAATTAAATCGGAATCGAAAACCGAGAAAAAACCGATGGAGTGAAACGGATTATAAACCACCATTCCATCGAGCAATACTTTATTTTGAATGGGTGAGCCGCCTCTTATGTATAGTTGCCCGCCCTGGTCGCCGGTAAAAATCACACCCGGAAGCACCTGAACATATTGAGCAAAATCGGGTTCACTTCCAACACTTGGTATTCGTTCAATTTGCTTTGGAGTAATTTTGTTAACAGATATGCGAACTTGCTCTGTTTTATCGGTTTTGTCAGCAGAAACAACAAACTCATTTAGCATTACAGACGATTCGCTCAAGTATATTTTTTTGGTAACAATTTCTTTGTCTTTAACGGTAACTTGTACATTTACAGTATCATATCCAATGTACAATACTCTTAACGTATAGGTTCCAGGCTGGAGTTTTGTAAAATTAAAGAAACCGTTAACATCTGTTGTTGCACCTATTTTTGTGTTTTTAATTAAAACATTAGCAAACATAATAGGCTCACCATTAGATTTGTCGTAAACAAAACCACGAATGGTGCTTTGGTTATAACCCATTAATGGAAATAAAATAGATATAATAAGGAGTTTTAAATATTTCATTAGTTTTGTTTCATCAAATTATCAATATATTTAATTTGTTCTTTTAACTTTTCTGCTTGTAGGCGACCTTCATCTATTTTTTTAGCAAAATCTTTTACTAAGTTCTCTGCATTTTTTGATTTAGAAAAGAATCCAATATTGTTTTCCAATACCTTCAAATCGTTTTCAAGTTTATGTAATTCTTTTGCCAAATTTGTTCTTTCCTGAAGCAGCTTATCTTTAGAATTGGGTGTATTGAGCAACGAATCTATTTTAAGCTTAAAGTTTAACGTATTTTTCTTTTTTTCGTCAATTTTCAGATTGGCAAACAAGTTTTGAACGGCTTTTTTGTAACGATTTTGAATTTCTTCTTGCTTACTTTCGGTCAAAGGTCCTATTTCGAACCATTCTTTTTGAATTTGACGAACTTTCATTAAATCTTGTTCGGGATCATCTGAAAAATCAAATTCTTCTAATTTTTTCAGCAATTCTTCTTTTTTTGTCAAGTTTTCTTCTAACAAATTTCCTAACGAATTAAAATGTTTTGTTTTTCTATCAAAAAACTCATTGCATGCTGCTCTAAAACGCTGCCAAATAGCGTCTGAATCTTTTCGCGATACCGGACCGATTTTTTTCCATTCTTTTTGCAAATTGATAATCTCGAATGTAGTTTTTTTCCAATCGTTACTATCTTTTAACGCTTCGGCACGAATGCATAAATCGGTTTTAAGTTGTAGATTTTTATTTTCTTCTTCGTTTTTAACGCTGTAAAATTCTTTTTTAGCAGCAAAAAACTGGTCTAAAGCATTTCTAAAACGCTTGTATATTGCAGCATTTTCAGATTTAGGAACCATGCCGATTGTTCTCCAGCGTTGCTGTAAATTAATCATTTGCTTTGTAGATTCTTCCCAATCTTTATAGCGGGTATAAATTTTTCCGGCTATTTCTTCGGCAATCTCACAAAGAATGGTTTTGGCTTTTAAATTGTTTTCTTCTTCTTCGCGGCGTTTATTGAAAAATTCCTGATGATTTTTGTGTATTTTATGTGTAGCTTCTTTAAAACGTTCCCAAATTTCTTCTTTTTTGTCAGGATAAACGGGACCAATTTCTCTCCAGCGTTCGTGCAAAATTTGCAATTGCCCCAACGCTTTTGTAACGTTTTCTTCTAATATGAGTTGTTCTGCTTTTTCGCACAATTCGATTTTAGCTTCTAAATTTCGCTTTAAATCGTAATCGCGGGCTTCCTGATTTAATTTGAGCCAATTATAAAAATTATCGCGTGCAAGGTTATATTTATTGTAAATGTCTTTTACAAATTGCTGAGGTACCACTCCAATCTCTTTCCATTTTAAACTTAAATCATGAAATTCGTCCATTGTCGATTTTAACGATTCGGGCTTAGTGGTTAACTCGTTAATTTTTTCAATTATTTCGAGTTTTTTCTGATAATTTTCTTTTTTCTGTTTTTCAAGCTCTTCTATTAATTCTTGTCTTTTATCGCGGTATGCATTGTAAAGTTCTTTAAATACAGGCTCCAATAAATCTTCTTTAGCTTGAAAATCTTCGTTGTTTCCACCTTCTTCCAAAAATTTCTTTTTTAACTCATCGTTTTCTTGTTTGAGTTTTTTGTAGAAATTGGTCTTTATTTGTTCAACTTCGTTTTTTATTTGTTCAATTTTTGCTTGAGTCAGCAATTCTTTAAATTTATCTATCAGCTCCTGTTTATTGAGAGAGGAATAATCAATTACAGGATATTTCATGATTACTTCGCTGATATCATCTTCTTCTGTTACGTTTTCGTCTTCGATAACAGGTTCTTCTTCGATTTGTGCTTGAAATACCGGTTCAATTTCCGTTGTAGAATTTAAGCTTTCATCTTGCACTTCACTTTCGTTCAAATTAGCTTTGTCGTTAATGTTTGTAGTTTCCATGAGTATTAAAAATTAAAGTCTCGAAATTACTTATTTTACTTTAAATACACAAAAATATGTTTTTGATAGAAAAATTTATTTTTGATTTACCTTTTCAAGGTTTTCGATGGCATATCCCATTTCTTTGGCTTTTTGAATTAATTCATTGTATACTTCATTATCAATAAAAGGCTTATCGGCTAATATCCACAAATAATGATTGCCCGGTCCTCCAACAATGGCTACCGAATATTTTTCATCTACATAATGTATCCAATAAGGAGCGGCGAAGGGCCAAAAGAAGCGAACTTTAAGTTTACCTGTTTCTTTTTTATTTGGAATCCAAGCAACTCCCTTTATCTGTGAAGTTTTATTATTGGAGCGAATACCCTTATTTAACACCGAAATCTTATTCTCACCAATAATGCTATAGGTAGCGGATACATTTGTTAAACCTTTTTCAAATCGATGTGGGAACCGTGCAATCTCGTACCATGTTTTAGCATATTTTTCAATATCAACGGCAACAGTAGTTTTTTGAGCATTCGACATAGTAAAACTAAATAGGGTTATAAGTACAAATAGAAGATGGATTCTATTCATATTGTTTTAATAATACATTCAATATTTTTATGGCTGCTTCGGCAATAGGAGTACCGGGTCCAAAAATACCTACTACACCTAATTTATATAAAAAGTCATAATCTTGCGGAGGAATAACACCGCCCACAATAACAAAAATATCTTCGCGACCGAGTTTTTTCAATTCCTCCATAACTTGAGGCACTAATGTTTTATGACCGGCTGCTAAACTTGATACTCCTAATACATGTACATCGTTTTCAACAGCTTGCTTAGCTGCTTCTGCAGGTGTTTGGAAAAGGGGTCCCATATCAACATCAAATCCCATGTCTGCGTAGGCTGTTGCTACTACTTTTGCTCCACGGTCATGACCATCTTGTCCCATTTTTGCTATCATTATACGTGGGCGACGGCCTTCTTTTTCAGAAAACAAATCAGCTAATCGTTTTGCTTCTTTAAATTGTCCGTCATCGTATGTTTCAGAACTATATACACCTGATATCATTCGAATATTTGCTTTATAACGACCATAAATTTTTTCCATAGCAAATGAAATTTCGCCCAATGATGCTCTTTTTGCAGCAGCGTCAATTGCTAATTCAAGAAGATTTCCTTCACCTGTTTCGCATGCTTTTGTTATTGCGTCTAAGGCTTTTTGAACGGCAGCGTTATCACGGTTTGCTTTTAATTCGTTTAATCTGCGAATTTGAGCTTCACGAACTGCGGTATTATCAACTTCAAGCGTTTCAATAGGATCTTCTTTTTCGAGGCGATATTTGTTTACACCAACAATCACTTCTTTACCGGAATCTATTTTAGCTTGCTTGCGGGCCGAAGCTTCTTCAATACGCATTTTGGGAATACCGGTTTCGATAGCTTTCGCCATTCCTCCCAGTTCTTCCACTTCTTGAATTAGCTGCCATGCCTTTTGTGCTATTTCATTTGTCAAATATTCAACGTAATATGAACCGCCCCATGGATCGACCGATTTGCAAATGTAGGTTTCTTCTTGTAAATAAATTTGTGTATTTCGTGCAATACGAGCCGAAAAATCGGTAGGCAAAGCAATGGCTTCGTCTAATGCGTTGGTATGCAACGATTGAGTATGACCTAAAGCAGCTCCTAATGCTTCGATACAAGTACGTGCAACATTGTTAAACGGATCTTGTTCAGTTAAACTCCAACCCGATGTTTGGCAGTGAGTTCGTAATGCCAACGATTTTGGATTTTTAGGATTGAATTGTTTTACAATTTTTGCCCAAAGCATACGTGCTGCACGCATTTTTGCTATTTCCATAAAATGATTCATGCCAACACCCCAAAAGAACGATAAGCGTGGTGCAAAATCGTCTATACTCATGCCGGCTTTTAAACCGGTTCTCAGGTATTCTAATCCATCAGCTAACGTGTATGCTAATTCGATATCGGCTGTAGCTCCGGCTTCTTGCATATGATAACCCGAAATACTTATACTGTTGAATTTGGGCATCTTTTGCGAAGTGAATTTAAAAATGTCGGCAATAATGCGCATAGATGGTTCGGGAGGATAGATGTAGGTATTACGAACCATAAACTCTTTTAAAATATCGTTTTGGATAGTACCGCTTAATTCTTCGAGTTTAGCGCCCTGTTCAAGTGCTGTAACAATATAAAAAGCCATTATGGGAATTACAGCACCATTCATGGTCATAGATACAGACATCTTGTTCAACGGTATTTGATCGAACAAAATTTTCATATCGAGCACTGAGTCAATAGCAACACCGGCTTTACCGACATCACCGACAACTCTTTCGTGATCGCTGTCATAACCACGGTGTGTTGCCAGGTCAAAGGCTACCGAAAGCCCCATTTGCCCTGCAGCTAAGTTTCTGCGATAAAAGGCATTTGATTCTTCGGCTGTACTAAAACCTGCATATTGTCTAATGGTCCATGGTTTCATTACATACATAGTAGAATAAGGACCACGAAGAAACGGAGGTAATCCCGCTGCATAATCTAAGTGTTCTAATTCTTCTATATCGTTTAATGAATATAGATTTTTTATACCTATTTGTTCTGATGTCAACCACGATTCATCGTTTTTGTTAACCTTAATGCTTGTAGTTGGCTGATTTATATTTATTTTTTGAAAATTAGGCTTCATAATTCTTACTATTTTATTACGACTAATTATTAATAAAATGACTTGATGTTACTAGCGATTGAAATTCTTTTAACGTTTCAAGAACATTCGATTTTATGTGTATAAAATATTTCAATCCCAACGATTTAAATTCTTCTATATGCTCCTTAGGATATCCTGCTAATATTATAATGGTATCATTTTTTAATGCATTCATTATATCCTGAACTATTTCGGGATATTCTTCGTCACTGGAACATAAAACGACAAACTCCGGTTTTACTCTTTTTACTTCATTAATACCTTCTTGAACAGATGAGAAACCATTGTTGTCTATAATTTCAAATCCTGCACAACCAAAGAAGTTGCTGCTAAAATTAGCTCGTGCTTTACGCATGGCTATATTTCCTATAGTAAATAAAAATACTGTTGGTCGTTTTTTGAGTTGTTCGGTAGCTAAACGCAATTCTTCAAATGCTTGTGCTCCTCTGTAAATTCGAATGGGTTTATTTACAACCGGTTTTCCCGAAGGCATAAGTCCGGCCATTAAACACGGAACTACATGGTTGCTAATGGTTTCGCTAGAGTTAGGATATTGATTGGTTCCTAATAGTATTTCCTGACGCATAGCGAGGTTCATATCTCTTTTTTGCTGAGTTGCTTCAATCATTTCCTGAATTTTGCCTTGCTTAAACGCTTCAACATATCCTCCCCACTCTTCTATTTGCATAAACATTTTCCAACCCTCGTTGATAAACGATTGCGTCAACGATTCGATGTAATATGAACCGCCGGCAGGATCTATTACTTTATCTAAATGCGATTCTTCTTTTAAAATCAACTGAATATTTCGAGCAATATGAAGCGAAAATGCATCGGGGCTCTTATAAATAGCATCAAATGGCCTTACTGTTATTGAATCTGAACCTCCGATAACTGCCGACATCGCTTCGGTAGTATTTCTTAAAATATTTACGTATGGATCGTATGCCGTTTTATTCCAATTAGAAGTAATGGAATGAATATACAAGGGCACATCTGTAGATTTTTCGTCAAATGCTTCCAACAATTTTGTCCATAAATAGCGAATAGCTCGGTATTTAGCTATTTCCATAAAATAGTTAGAGCCTACTCCTAAGTTAAAACTTATTTTTTCGGCAATTTGTCTTATATTTAAGCCTACGTCGCTGAGGTGTTTAAAGTATTCAGAAGCAATAGCCAAACTTAATGAAATTTCCTGTATTAATGTTGCACCGGCATTTTGAAAATAATACCCGTTAACACCAAAAACCTTACCATTGGGGCATATCTGATTATAATAATTGAACAACGAAACCATTTGCTGGTAACAGTTTTCTTCGGAAACAAAAAAGTTTCCGTTTAGCGTTAAGTGCCCTAACGGATCATAATCAAAAGTTACATCAATTTTTGTGGCATCTAATTGTTGTTTTTTTACTTCTTCTTCGAGCATCGATAGAATTACGCCGGTACTGCAACCGCTTACAAAACGCAAAGGTGTTTTTTCGAGGTTTATACCTTTTACTAAACGACTAAATTCTTCTTGATTTTGAAACAGGTTTACTAAATCATAATGAATTTTTTCCTGAATGATAAATTCAATACCTTCTGCACCTTTGCTTAATGCTTCAACTGCTTGTTGGTTTGCCTTATCTATATTACCGACATAAACTTCTTCAAAAATAACCCAATTATTATCATTTGTTTTATACGTTCTGCAAATCGGAAGTTCTGACTGGTTGGTTTGTTTTATCCATGGCAACGTTGCGATGTCTTCCTTCCGGTAATATGGCTTTACAGCAATTCCTTCATTCGACTTCCAAATAAGCTTCTTTTCATAATCAGCTCCTTTAAGTTCTTTTAAAATAATATCTTCCCACTGTTGAGTTGTAATAGGTGGAAATTCACTAAACAATTTTTGCTTCGTACTCATATTTGTTTTGAATTTGAGCACAAAGGTAGTTATTCTATCCTACATAAAGAAATGTTTTTTATCAGTAAATGACACCTATGTTATTAGTCGAATTTATTTCCCAAAACCATAACTAATCATTGCATTCAACTTATATTTAATACAACTTGAAAATAAAAGCAATACATGTAACTATTGTAGCAATATTATTTTCTTGTGCTTTTTTTATTCAGTTCGATAATATTCCTATTTTAAAAAGCATAACCCAGAGTTAAAAATAAATCATTAACACTATCTAAAGGACCAAGATATATTTCTTTATTTTCTACATTTAAGGTTGTATTATCATTAAATACTTTAATCTTAGGACTATAAGTAACTCTCGTAAAAAGATTTTTATATATAGAAAATTTAATTCCAACATTAGCTCTTAAGTAATCTGCTTTTTCATAAAACAGCTTATTATAAACACTAAATTTGTTATAAACATGGTGGTATGAAAGACCAATAATAGGTGTAAAAGCCTGATTTTCAGAAAAACAATAATTAAATGATAAAGCAGGAATATAAAAAATCCCCCGTTTATTGCTTTGATAATATCTTTTATATGGAATAAATATATTCTGATAAGAAGCATATAAAAAATGTTTCCCTTTTTTAAACATTCGCCTTTCGTAGCCAAATGAATAATTCAATAGGTTAACAAAAACGGCATTTTTTGTTCTATTGTATAAATCTCCCCAAACATTTTTTCGTGAAGGATTAGAATAAAATCCTACAAGACTAATAGATACAGGTAAATAAAAATTTTCATTAAAAATTCTTGAACCATATTTGCTATTATAAAAATAACTTGTGTAATTGGGACTTAAATCGCTAATTTTTTTATTTATTGAGCATTTAACAAAAAATCTTTTTGAAATAGAATACCTAAAACTGACCTCGGAAATTAAATCGCTTTCAATTTGATTGGGGTTTGTAGAAAAATATCTGTTCCGTTATGCTCGTCAACCATTACACTATATCCCTCTGACAAGTACGATAGCTTCACACCTATACCTATTTCATAAGATACCCTTCCATAACTTATTGAATTGACCAAATACCAATGATTTTGAAATATTTCACTAGATAAATAGCCTCCTCTTCTGTTAAAGCCTGTCATTATTCCTAATGTATACAAATCTTTCGAAAAAAATATCTGTTGATAATTAACAGATACCCAAGGAGATGTTCCTCCTATTTCAAAAAAAACACTACTATAACCACTCATTTTGTTTTTTAAACTATCGTCATCAATGCTCTTGCTGTATAACAATAAACTTGTTTGAGTTAATATAAATACTAAAGTTAATCGATAAATTATTTTCATTGTAAAACTATTTTTTGTATTTGAACTAATTCGTTGACAAATCTATCTCGCCAAACCCAATATTTTGGTTCATTTAACAAATCATTTTGAGCAAACAATGAAAAACTGAGTAATATAAATATTATGAATAAATATTTGTTCATTTATTTATATTAATGATATTAATACTGTCCATGCAAAAAACATAGGGTATTGAATTATAAAGATCACTATTTCCCTCTTTGTCTTTTTCCTGAATAAAATGCGTACCTTTTTTTTGCCAATTATCTATATTATAAATAGAAATCTTATAATTTATAGTATTATCTTTATAAAAACCAATGTAAAAATTATTATATTTATATAATTCCAAATAATTCAGATTATTAATGTGATAAATATACACTTTAGTGTTTTTGTAAACAAAATCACATAAATTAAAACTGTCGTTAGGACACAGAGTTTTAATCATAATAGGCGGAATTTCATTTGGGTTAGTTGGGTTATATAGATTAGAAGGTAAAATATCATAATCACATCCCCATTTGACAGTATAACAATAATAGGTGTTGTTTTTTAAATAAAATTCGTTTCTTTTAGGAATTTCCAAAGTTGTTCTTTTACATGACCACGATATTTGCAATATCATCACGGCTCCTAATATAAACAATAACAATTTATTTATTATTTTCATATTTCTACATTTTTTTATTCAGTATGATAATATTCCTTTTTTACCAGGCATAGCCCAAAGTAATAAAAAATTTATTTGCAACTTGATAATCGTGATTTTGATCTAATTGATTATAAATAAAGTTGTGGTTATAAGTTAAATTATAATTTGATGCCCATATTGCCGGAGAATAATTTATTTTAATAATAAAATGATTAATAGGCATTATTCTTATTCCCATATTTAAGTTTATCTGATTCGTATTTATACTGAATATTTTATCAAATATACTGAATTTTTCTTTGTAATAAGTAAAACCAAGACCAAATTCGGTCGAGATAAGCGATTTAACCTGTTGTACATAATTAATAAAATTTCTATCAAGTAATAAAAAACCTGTTTTTTCGCTTACATCATATTTTTTAAACACATAAAAATTTGGATTTACTGACAAATACCAAGCATTATTGTTTTTTTGGTACAAAAGTCTTTCGTAGCTTAACCCAAGAATTGAATTAATACCAATTACATTTCTGGGCAACACTGTTTTTATATTATTTAATATTTTATTAATGTTATCGTCAGCAAATCTGTATCCAAAAGATAAACCTATAGGAAACGAAGCATATCCGTAGGTAAAAGTTGCTTCACTGTTGGGATCCTCTGGTATTTTATAAAGGAAACTTGTCGAAAATGTTGTATTAAACTTGATAAATAAATTATTTTTAAATACCTTCATGATAGAAGTACTCCACGAAATGTCATAGCCCAGTCTTCTATCTCCTAAAGAACCACCCAACTTTAAACCTGGACCAAATTCAATAAAAAATCTTTTTGTTTTATTTGAAAACCTATTTAAAAGGAAAAAATGACTATTAATGATATCAAACTCACTAAACTCCCAATTATTTATTCCTGTTAAAAAATCAAGAGTATATCTCTTTTTTGAAAACAATGTTTGCTGATAATTCAATGACATCCAAATAGATGAGCCTAAAAGTTCATAAAAAATATTTACTGGGCGAATATTTATACTTTTTATGCTATCTACTTTTGTAGTATCACCAGGGTAAATCCTTTTACCTGAATAATCTATATTATTCGAATAAATAAAGCTATTATTAAAAATAAATAGAAACAATATTAATAAAATCTTTCTCATTGTATAACTATTTTTTGTATTTGAACTAATTTAATTACCACAATATTTAGCCTCATTTTAAATATTATTTTGAGAAAATAAAGATAATTTAATGAAAATAAAC
>Ga0116186_1000736_pt1 | contig 36787 bp, 34 predicted proteins | sample AD_JPNNA4_MetaG_FD_89806 | JGI IMG/M metagenome (GOLD analysis project Ga0116186, IMG submission 89806) | Active sludge microbial communities of municipal wastewater-treating anaerobic digesters from Japan - AD_JPNNA4_MetaG | ecosystem: Engineered > Bioreactor > Anaerobic > Digestate | place...
CCACATCTGACATGGATCATTTTACTGCAATAGGAACTGTTTTTTCTAAAGGATTTTCAAGCGAACTAACAACCTATAAATTTGTTGATTATGATACCCCGAATGAAATAAATTATTATAAATTAATAGAATTTGATTTTGATGGATATCGGGACGAATTGGGTGTTGTGGCAGTAAATTCTTCGAATAAAGACGGAATGCTTTCTGTATCAATTATTCAAAGTAATGATTCAAAAATTTATTTCGATGTTTATAATATTTCTGGTAATCGTTTATGGGTTGAATTGACCGATTTAAATGGTAATATTCTTACAGAACAGCAATTTGAAATAAGCGAACCAATTGTATATCGTTTATCGATTAATGTCAATAAAGGCTTTTATTTATTAAAGGTGAGTGATAGTAAAAATCTGGTTGTTAAAAAGTTAATACGTTGAAAAGATTTATTTTTCATTGTATATCAATCTTTTTGGTTTGGTAGATTACAACAAATCCTATATTTTAAACAAGTGGTTTGGAAATTTAATTACCTGCTCTTTCAAAAATGGGTTAAACTTTGTTAATGATGTAAGGTTAACTTGCAAATTTACTTATATTTGCAAATTAGCAATAAGAATATGACACGTCGTCTTATATGGGTTATTATTGTAGTAATGAGCATTGCATTAGTAGGTCTTATTTTGTTGCAAACCTTTTGGTTGCATCAGGAATTTGAACTAAAAGAAGAGCAATTCAATCAGCAAATTACGGAAGTATTTAATGCAATAAATAAAGAGCTGGATGCAAAAGAAACTGTAGTAGAAGTAACCAATGAGGTTTTTTCACTACGTTACAAAGTTAACGACTTGCCTTCATACTCATTGTTGAATAATGTTCTTCAATATTCCGGCGATAGTTCCAGGGCATTGGCTGTTCGCAAAAACTTTTTGGCTGTTAACGATTCGCTATCGATTCATACCAATACGAGGGTTGAAATTTTGAAGGGCGACTCGGTACTTTTTAGTAAAACCGTTTCGAAGTGTAAACCCGATAATTATTGCAAGTCGGTAACAAGCATTGATTTAAATAAAGAAATAGCCAATAAGCTTACCGATAAAACCATGTTTGTTGAAAAGATTATCAATAAAATGCTGAATTTTAATGATGATATCAGAAAACGTGTGGATTATTTTACTTTATATAATATTGTTCAAAAGCAGTTGCGAAATCATCAAATCTATTTAACCTTTGAAATAGCATTGAAGAGTGATAGCGGGAATATTATTTATAAAACGCCTCATTTTGATAAAAACTATGCCGATGTTTTTAAAACACAATTATTTCCGAATGATGTTTTTTCGCCGGCCTATTATTTAGTATTATATTTTCCCGAAAAAGATAATTTTATTGCTTCATCGCTTGGCTTTATGGGTGTTTTAACAATAATTTTGATTTTAATTATCGTATTTTCGTATTCATTAACGTTATATACTATCTTACATCAAAAAAAGTTATCGGAGATGAAAAACGATTTTGTTAATAATATGACGCATGAACTCAAAACTCCCATTTCTACTATCTCTTTGGCTTCGCAGATGTTAAACGACCGAAGTATTTGTAAAAATGGCGATCAAATTTTAAATGTTTCCAATATTATTGCTCAAGAAACAAAGCGATTGGCTTTTCAAGTCGAAAAAGTATTGCAAATGGCTATTTTTGAGCGTGGCGAATATCGATTCAATAAACAGTTGATTCATGTTAATGCTTTGGTCGAAAATATTACTTCAACTTTTAATTTGCATGTAAAAAAACGCAATGGGCAGTTGTTCCTGATGCTTGATGCAATGGACGATCAGGTTTTGGCCGATGAGTTACACTTATCTAATGCAATAGTGAATTTGTTGGAAAATGCGTTGAAATATTCTAAAGATGAACCTGTCATAGAATTAAGCACATACAACAAAGATAATACGATAATAATTAGTGTTAAAGACAACGGAATCGGTATAAGTAAGCAAGATCAAAAGCATGTATTTGAAAAATTCTATAGGGTACACACCGGCAATATTCATAATGTAAAAGGATTTGGCTTGGGTTTAAGTTATGTCAAAATTATTGCCGAAGCACATCAAGGAAACGTAAAAGTTCAAAGCGAATTAAATAAAGGTTCTGAATTTCAGATAATATTACCAATCAATAAAACTAAATAACTATGGAACTAACAAAAGCTCATATTTTATTAGCCGAAGACGACGACAATCTTGGCATGCTTTTGCAAGAATATTTGAATGCAAAAGGTTATAAAACAGAATTGTTCCCTAATGGCGAAGCCGCTTTAAAAGCATTTAAAAACAGTAGTTACGACTTATGCTTATTGGATGTAATGATGCCATTAATGGACGGATTTACATTAGCTAAAGAAATTCGCATCATTAACGATAAGGTACCTATTGTTTTTTTAACGGCAAAATCGCTAAAAAACGATGTCGTAGAAGGTTTTAAAATCGGTGCAGATGATTACATTACCAAACCATTCAGTATGGAAGAATTATTATTTAGAGTGGAAGCCATACTACGCCGAACGAAAGGGCTTGTTATTCAAGAAAAAAGCACCTATGCTATTGGCGATTATATATTCAATGCCGATACACAAGAGCTTGATTATAAGGGGAACATTATAAAATTAACTACCAAAGAATCAGAGTTACTCTTATTGCTATGCCAAAACATCAATAATGTATTGGACAGAAATTTTGCTTTGAAAAAAATTTGGCTGGACGAAAGTTATTATAATGCTCGAAGCATGGACGTTTATATTACCCGTTTGCGTAAGCATTTGAGCGAAGACCCGCGTATTGAAATTATGAACGTTCATTCAAAAGGATTTAAATTAATCCTTCATGAATAGTTTTGGAAGGCTTTTTCGTATAAGTGTATTTGGCGAATCGCATGGAGATTCTATCGGTGTTGTTTTAGATGGAGTGCCTGCTGGTTTGCCTCTGGCTAGCGAAGATTTTTTAACGGATATTGAAAGAAGGAAACCAAATAAGCCGGGCACGACTGAACGTAAAGAAAATGATTTGCCTCAGCTTATTTCGGGTGTTTACAATGGTTATACAACCGGAACGCCCTTATGTGTTCAATTTAGAAATGAAAATGTACAGTCGGGCGATTATAAAAATATAGGACATTTTTTCAGACCCGGTCATGCAGATTTTGTAGCGGATAAAAAGTACAAAGGATTTAATGATCCTCGAGGTGGGGGGCATTTTAGCGGTAGGTTAACGCTTGCAATTGTTGCAGCAGGAGTTGTTGCAAAAAAAATAATAAGCCCGATTTATGTAACTGCTCAATTGATAGAAGTCGGTGGTTCTCGTAATCTTGAAGAGACCATTGACAATGCCATGAAGCAGGGTGATAGTGTTGGGGGTATTGTTGAGTGTATAGCTCAAAACATGCCCATAGGATTGGGTGAGCCTTTCTTTGATTCGTTGGAGTCGATGTTGGCACATGCTGTTTTTTCCATTCCGGCAATAAAGGGAATTGAATTTGGCGATGGATTTCGATTGGCAAAAATGAAAGGGAGTGAGGCAAACGATACCTATATTGACAATGCCGGCAATACGTTTACTAATCACAGCGGTGGAATAAATGGCGGAATATCCAACGGAAATCAGCTTGTTTTTAGGGTTGCTGTTAAGCCAACTTCCAGTATAATGAAATCCCAATTGTCTTATCATATACAAAAGCAAGCAGTTGAAGAAATTCAGATTCAAGGTCGCCACGATGCATGCATTGCTCTACGTGTTCCGGTAGTTCTAGAAGCCGTTACAGCTTGCGTATTGGCTGATGCAATGCTTGTCTCTAGAGCATTTGATTAAGATAATGTTCAACCTGTGTTTTATGCCCAAGTTTAAATAAGGTGCCATTTATGGTAACCTTATAATCTACTACTTTTAAAAGTGCAAAGCTGGTTAAAACGTTTTTTACAATGGAATGTGGCAAAAGAGTGTCGCGAGCAATATCATCGGCTTTTAAGTTTTTATGTGTTTGAAGTAAAGAGAGTATTTTATTTTCGTCATCGCCATACTGAAGAAAAACAGGTTTATTTGCGTTTTTTTCTTTTAGAATATTTACCACAATTGGTTCAAGTACAATATTTTGATCGTCAACACGGAGGTAAGCTTTCCATTCGTTTTTTTCGTTTTGTACAAAATGCGGGCTTTTTTTTGAAGGTGGAATAAAGGCTTCTAAAACGGTTTTTTTATTTATGAACCATTGTTTTAGCGTATAGTTAATTTTGGGTTTAGTGTAATATTCTGCTGCCGCTTGAAGCATATACATTTCTTCTTCAGAACGGATGCCCGCAATGTTTCCATTATCTTTTACTCCTATAAGCAACCGGCCACCATCGGCATTGGCAAATGCAGCCATGGCTCTGGCAATTTTTCGAGCATCATCTATTTCTTGTTTAAAATCAAGATACTGATTTTCTCCTTGTTTAATAAGCTTAAAAAGTTCATAGTTGTTTTCGTCCGAATGATGCTTTTTCATTTTCGACTTTAAAAATTCATTCGCAACAAAGATACTTAATAAAAAAATATTTTACGGTTTGTGAGCATGTAAAAATAAAATAACGAAATTTGGCAGGTAAATTATAATTATGTAAGTTTGAAAAAAAATATTTATGGAATGGTCGCAGGAGTATAATATTTTATTTGCATTTATTACTTCATTATTAACTTCGGCTCTATCAATTCCAACTATTATTACCGTTGCTAAAATGAAGCATTTGTTTGATGAGCCCAATCCTCGGAAGTTACATCAAAACAATATTCCCACCTTAGGTGGATTAGCCATTCTTTTCGGTTTCTTTTTCAGTATGTCGTTTTGGACTAATTTCGCTTATTGCTGGCATCTTCAATATGTAGTTACTGCTTGTATTGTAATTGCCGTAATAGGTATAAAAGATGATATAGTTGGGCTTTCACCTTTGAAAAAAGCAATTGGCCAGTTGGTAGCGGCTATTATTCTTGTTGTTTGGGGCGATATTCGGATTAGTTCGTGGTTTGGAATTTTTGGTGTGATAGAATTGCCTTTTTTAATTAGTGTTGTTTTTTCGATATTTACAGTTTTAGTGATAATTAATGCTTTTAATTTAATAGATGGCATTGATGGTTTGGCTGCAACAATAGGTATTATATCATCGCTGGCTTATGGAATATATTTTTATTTTTTCGATCCTAATTTTCAACATTCTATATTAGCTGTGGCGTTGAGTGGTGCGTTGTTAGGATTTTTATATTTTAATAAAAGTCCGGCAAAAATATTTATGGGTGATACAGGTTCTATGCTGATAGGTTTAATTATGTCTATGCTTGCCATTGAATTTATCAATACGAACACACACCCATCTTCGCATCTTTATTTCCGTTCATATTCTGCACCAACGTTGGCCATGTCTATTATCTTCTTACCCTTATTTGATGTGATCAGAGTTTTTTCAATTCGTATGTTCAAAGGTTCTTCACCTTTTAAACCGGATAAAAACCATCTTCATCATTTGTTATTGAATATAGGTTACTCGCATATGAAAGCAACGGCAATCCTTGCTTTGTTTTCTGTATTTTTGATTGGAGTGGCGTTTGCTATGCATAGAAGAGGAAATTATTGGATTGGTTTAACGTTATTATTGCTTTCATTGTTGTTTACATGGTGGCTGTATTATCGAAGCAAAAAGAAATTAGCTCAACATAAAATGTAATGCGAATTGTAGTTTTATTTTATTTCTTTCTCATTAATATTTTTCTTTTTTCGCAAGAAATCCCCATTTCGTTTATTTGGTCAGAGCGACAGCAATCAGAGGCTATGTTACAAAAACAAGATAGCTTTTTTCATGCCGGAATTTTTCCACTAACGATGAATAAAATAAGCAGTGATAGTTTATTTGTTCAACAAATATTAGGAATTGATTATACGAAAAAGCCTTATTTTAAAAACCTTGCTCACCATAGTTTTGTTCAGGTAAAGGATAACGATTTCTTATTGCATATAAACCCCATTTTAAATGAGCAGTACTCAAATCTTGATGCACATAAATATAGCCAAAATACTCGTGGGGTAATAATTTCAGGCCAATTTGAGCATCGTTTTCGATTTGTTTCGACCATGATTGAAACACAAGCATATTATCAGGATTATATTGTAAACTATGTAAAAAAGAACGGAGTTGTTCCGGGAAGTGGTCGGGTAAGGGGGTTTAAAGATGGCGGTTACGATTTTTCGCAAGCTTCGGGTTATGTTCAGTACGAAGCAAGCCCGCGATTACAGTTTATGTTAGGGCATAGTCGTCAGTTTATAGGATATGGTTATAGGTCGGTATTATTAAGCGATGCACCCCTTGACTATCCATTCTTTAGAGCTTCTTATACGTTTAAGAAAATTCAGTATTCTGCAACATATGCTGTTTTTCAAAGTGCATCGGCTTTTGATGACCGTACTAAGGTCTATTCGCGTAAGTATAGCAGTCAGCATTATATAAGCTACTTGGCAAGTAAGTGGCTTGAGGTGGGGTTGTTTGAAAATACATTGTTTAATTCAATGTCGCTTCAAAACAATCGCCCGCCCGAAGAATTTTATTCTCCCATCATAGGGAGCGATTTATTGTTTTTTGGATTACATCAAAGCAAAAATGTGATGCTTGGAACTCAAAGCCAACTATCGTTTTCTCCTCAATTAAAAATATATGGGCAATTTGCTCTGGATGATTTAAAAAATAAAGATACAACTTCTGCTAATAAGTATGCATGGCAGTGTGGTTTAAAAATTTTCGAGCCTTTTAAAATTAAAAATCTTTTTCTTATAGCAGAGTTTAATTATGCATCCAAAGCAATGTATATAACAGATAACGAACGAGAGGCTTTTACTCAACATAATGAATCAATAGCACATCCATTGGGAAATTATTTTACCGAAAAAATATTTTTATTGAATTATACTTTTAAGCGTTTTTTTGTCAGCGTCAAATGGAACGATGCTCATTATGCTGCCGGTGAAAATAGACTTTTTTTAAGCGATTCTACATTGGCTGCAAATGTTAAAGAGTTGCAACATGTTCATCAATATAAAGTTGAAACCGGATATATTTTGCATCGTCCATCAAGGTTGCAATTTGTTTTGGGTATTCAGTGTCGTAATGAGTCGGCAAAGCCTTCTACTTATTTTGTCTATGCTGCCATACGTACAAATATTATGAATTTTTATGATGATTTTTAGTAATAACTTAACTTTGTCGAACTAAGAATATATAAGTTTGTATCAACACTATTTTGTACTCTCCTTGCGTTTTTATAACTTGCAGCCTTTATGAAAGCAAGAAAATTTTTTAAACGATTCTTTATTATTTTAATTCTGGTAATTCTTTTCATTGCCGGAACCGGAGTCGTATTAACATTCATTTACAGCGATGAAATAAAGCAATTTGCAATCAAGCAATTGAATTCTTATCTTAATACTGAAGTCCAGGTAAAAGACGTTGATTTTTCAATTTTTAGAAAATTTCCCGATGCTACCATTATTTTAAATGATGTAGTAGTAAAATCGAGCAATACATACAATAAAAAAGACTTTAAAATAGCTACAGATACCTTGCTTAAAGCAAAAACAATTTATTTACAATTCGATTTATGGGATGCGTTGCATAAAAAATACAACCTAAGAGCGATTCAATTAGACCGGGCTCATGCTTTACTTTGTATAGATAAAAAAGGTAAAAATAACTTTACAATATTTAAAGAATCGCAAGAAAACACCAACGATTCATTGAACATTCGGCTCGAAAAATTAAAGTTTGTTGAAACTATAGTTGAATTCATCAATGCCTCCAACGATTTTGAATTGGAAGCACAAACCAAAGATTTTAAATTATCGGGCGATTTTTACAAAGATGATTTCAGCCTGACTACGCATGGGGAAATTGATTTGAAAAAGCTGATGATTCAAAAAGTAAATTACTTAAAAGCAAAAGAAGCCAAGTTTAAGACAGAAATAAAAGTGCACAATAAAGAATTTACGATTGAAAAGGGGAGTTTGACGTTAGGCAATATTAAGTTGACATTAGCAGGCTCTTACCAATTAAACGATGAAACAGATGCTGTAAATATTAAAATAAGCGTTAAACAACAAGCCATTGAAGACTTAATTTCGAGTTTGCCCGATGCATATCAGTCTTATTTTCAAAATATAAGTTCTAAGGGGAACATGGATGTTGATGCGAATATTCAAGGTGGGTTGAGTTATAATATTTTCCCCCGAATAAAAATTAACTTTAGCATAAACAATGGCAGACTCGAAAATACTACGTCCAATACCCGATTAAATGAGTTGACATTAAAAGGTTCTTTTGATAACGGAATGAAACAAAACCTCGAAACCACATCTTTTACGATTGATACCTTTTATACGGTGGTTCAAGATAGCGTTATTCATGGCAAGTTTTCCATTTTCAACTTCTCAACACCCATGGTTAAATTTAAGTTGCAAGGGAGCTTGAACCTTGCCGATTGGAAATCGATGCTCAATCTCGACACTTTTCAGGTGCTACAGGGAAATATTTCATTCAATTTCGATTATTTCGGTAAAATTAAAAATCTATCAAATATTACAGCGTCCGATTATCGAAACGCAATTGTAAAAGGGAAAATGATCATAAAGAATGCTTCGTTGCAGCTTCAAAATAATCCGTATTTAATTAAAAACCTTACTAGTCAGCTTCGCTTTCACAATAACGATGTGCAAACAGATAACACTATGATGGAAGTGAATAATAGTCAGGTTATTATAAAGGGATTTCTTAAAAATCTTATTGCATTCTTTATGCTCGATGACGAAAAATTAGATGCAACCGTACAACTCAATATTGATAAGTTAGATTTAAAAGATTGGCAAAGTAATGATACGCATTCGGGAGGAGGGTTTGTTTTGCCTTCAAATATACATTTAATGGGCGATGTGGCAATAGACCAGTTCGATTATAATAAATTTCAGGCAAAGCAAATGAGAGGGTTTGTTGAGTTGAACTCAACAGGTCTTTATTGCAGCAATTTACAGTTCAATACACTCGAAGGAAGTTGTTCATTAAGCGGAAAAATAACCATTAATTCGCTCAAGGAAATGACCTTGCAAAGCGAAGTTAAATTTAGCAATATCAACATAAAAAAAATGTTTCAATCGTTTGATAATTTTGGTCAAACCTTTTTAATAGATAAACATTTACAAGGAAAAATTAAAGCAGATATTCCTTTTGTTCAAGTTCGGTGGGATAGTACGTTGAATGTAATAGACAAGGATATTCTTTTAGATGCCAATATTGAAATTACAAACGGTCAACTAATTGATTTTGAGCCTATTTATCAATTGGCCGATTATATTGAGTTAAATGAGTTGAAACAAATAAAATTTTCTACAATTAAAAACGATATTTCAATTAAAGATCGAAAAATTATCATTCCAAATATGGAAGTGAAAACGAATGCCTTTAATATTGAGGTAAGCGGCGAACATACATTTGACAATCAAATGGAATACCGATTAAAATTATTGCTTCGAGAATGGCTTGCCAATAAAGCGAAGAAAAATAAACACGAAAACGAAGAATTTGGTATTGAAGAAAACGATGGACTTGGTTCAACCGCATTATATTTAATAATAAAAGGAACCAACGATAATTACAAAATTTCGTACGATTCCAAGAAAATGAAAGAGCAAGTTAAAGAAAGTTTGAAGAAAGAAAAACAAGAATTAAAAACCATTTTGCACGAAGAGTTGGGGTTCTTTAAAAAAGATACTGCTTTTATAAACCAGCAGAAGAAACAAGACGAAGTGAAAAAAACAAAATTTAAAATTTCGTGGGACGAAGACAACCCCGAACAAGATAAAAGCGAATAATTATGAACGAGTTAGATAAAAACATTGAACATTTTATAAAAAAACATCATGTGTTAAACCTTGCAGTAGTTAGCAACAACAATCTGTGGACGGCAGCTTGTTTTTATGCATATTGGAAGGAAAAAAATGCTTTTGTGTTTTTGTCGGACGAAGAAACGTTACATGCTAAAATGATGATGGAAAATTAATCAATAGCCGGCACCATAACTCTCGAAACACGAATTATTGGAAAAATTCAAGGCCTGCAATTTAAAGGGATGGTAGAAAAAGTCAGCGACGGAACGTTGGCTATGGCAAAAAAAATATACTACAAACGATTTCCTTATGCTATTGGCACTCAATCTACCTTTTGGCTGTTGACGCTTCAATATGCAAAACTGACCGATAATAGACTGGGTTTTGGCAAAAAAATTATTTGGCAAATCAACGAGTCCGATAAACCAATACTGAAGTAGCTATGAATATAAAAATTACGATCGTTTTGCTTTTTCTGATTTCAAATTTAGTTGCTCAGGATTTTATTCAAGACCCTACAGCAAGTTCAACATCCACGGAGAAAAAGGGGTTTCAGTCGTCGAGATTATTTTTTGGCGGTGATCTAGGCTTTCAGTTTGGCAATACAACTATTATAGATATATCTCCTTTGGTAGGATACCGGTTTACCGATCGCATTTCGCTTGGAACACAAATAAAGTACAATTATATCCATCTATCCATGTACAATATTTCTACAACTATTTACGGAGCATCTGTTTTTTCGCGATACAATGTTACTAAAGCCATTTTTGCACATGTAGAATATGAATGGTTAAGTTTGGAGACAAAATATTTTAATCCCGGCATATATGTCAAGCAAGACCGGTTTTCGCTCAACAATGTTTTATTGGGTGGCGGTTATAGAACTCCTATTGGTGAGCGAAGTTATCTAAATCTTATGATTTTATGGAATATTAACGATAGTCCACTCAGCCCATATCAAAACCCTATTATTCGAATGAATGTTGAAATTTAAACATTCTCAAATATAATAGCAGAAATTTTTTTATAGATAAAAAATTTTAAACAAAAAAGCAACCCCATTTGAAGTAAAACGTCTATAACAAAAAAAACTATTGTATGAAAAAGACTATTTATTTAATTTTAGCAAGTTGTTTTTATTTAACGACGTTTTCTCAACCTTTATTTACGTTAGATTCTATACGTCATCCAAATTGTAATGATTTAAAAGGTTATGCGTATTTTACTTTACATTTTTATCCATCAACACCGGGACCTATTCTTGTAAAAGGTTATTTGATTCCCGGAATGGAATATGAAACATTTGATGCCATTGCCACTGTTTATGACAATGGAAATGATTTTATTGAACCTTATGTTTACTCAGTGCAAGCCGAAGGCGATTTAACTCTTTATTTTGTATCTCCTTTAGCAAATAGAATTGATACTGCAAATTTCCATTTTAATAGCCATCTCATTACTTTTGATGCATTAATTTGCAATGTAGGGAATTGTTCAGAAAATCATCAAATAAGTTTAGCCGCTTCTGGAGGAACACCTCCCTATGATATAAGTTTTTCAAATGATAACTGGCAAACATCACAAACAATAGGAACGTTTAGCCCGGTTCATATAGACTCGGTAACACACATATATCTTAATGTGCCTTTTGGGCATTATCAGTTTAAATTAGTTGATAAATATTGCAATGTTTTTAGTCCAAATCCCAATGCGGGTCTTGATGTATGGGGTGTAGGGCAAACGCTTCCAAATTCTTATATGACAATTTGCCCCGAAATTATAGGAGATACCAATACGTTAAACAGCTTGAATTATACTCGTGAGATTTATGTTGTAAGTGGCGCCATTGAAACTCTATGGACGGATACTATTTCTGTAGAAGTTAATTTTGGCGATGGTACTTCTCAAACATATTTAAATACGGTTCAAAACTGGTTAACACCATTTAATATTTCTCATTCATATGCTCAAGGGAATATTTATACTGTTACTTACAATGTTAAAAATATTCGTGCTTCTCAAATAAGTTCGTGGTACACAGGTACCGCAGTGGAATATGTTAATACAGGTACACTCTCTGTTGAAAGCAGTTCTATCCAGGAGAAGTATTCTATTTATCCAAATCCTGTAAATGATATTTTATATGTTTCAAAACTAAATAACGATGATAATAATGTTAAAATCGAAATCTCAGATATCTTGGGCAATACATTAATTTGTCATTTATTAACCGGGAATTCATCTTCTATTGATTTGTCTAATCTATCAAAAGGCATTTATTTGATAAAAATCATAAACGAAAAAGAAATCGCTGTTAAAAAACGAATAGTAAAACAGTAAATATTTTGAGTTGTAAGCAATTCATTTTTTTTAATTAAGCTCAAAAAAAGTTAAGACGTGCTTGATTTCTTGGCTATTAATGAATAATTGTGTAGGTTTGCATAAAAAAACATGTTATATCCTATACATTTTAAACCTATTATTTTTGAACGCATTTGGGGCGGAAAAAAACTACGAACTCTGTTAGGAAAAGAGATTGGTAAAATAGAGAATGCCGGTGAATCGTGGGAGATTTCTGCTGTAGAAGGAGCCGAGTCCATTGTCGAAAATGGAATATTAGCCGGAAATACGTTATCAGAAATCACGGAAGTGTATATGTCTGATTTAGTGGGCGAAAAAGTTTACGAACAGTTTGGAGAAGAATTCCCATTGTTAATTAAATTCATAGACGCAAACGATGTTTTATCTATTCAGGTTCATCCGAACGATACATTAGCAAAAGAGCGACACCATGCTTATGGCAAAACAGAAATGTGGTATGTTATCGATGCTGAACCCGATGCTTATGTTATATCAGGATTTAAAAGAGATATTAGCCAGGATGAGTATTTAACGTATTTACATGCCGGCAATGTGGACGAATTAATGAATAAGGTTCCGGCTAAGCAAGGAGATGTGTTTTTTATTCCGGCAGGTAGAGTTCATGCAATAGGTAAAGGAGTTTTTTTAGCCGAAATTCAGCAAACTTCAGACGTAACTTATCGCATTTTCGATTGGAATAGAGTGGACAAAAATGGGAATCCACGCGAATTGCATACCGAAGAAGCATTAGATGCCATCGATTTTAAAAAGACGTCTGAAGTAAAACAGGTTTATGAAGACATAAAAAATAAACCCGTCAATCTTGTTGATTGTTCGTATTTTACTGTCAATCTTTTGCATATTGATAAACCAATAGAGCGTGAATATGAGTTAATTGACAGTTTTAAAATTTTGATGTTGGTTAGCGGAAAAGCAGTCATAACCTATCAAGGCAATGATTTTAGTATGGAAGAAGGGAGAACCGTTTTAGTCCCTGCATCGTTCGAGGAAATAACGATTGTTCCAAAGGAGCGTTGTAAAATACTCGAAGTTTACATTAAATAACATATAATATGATAATACGTTCTGCTACTTATGTAAAAAGCTGTACAAGTTATAAAAATAAGCCAACAGGCAACCAGCCGGAGTTCGCATTTATTGGCAGGTCAAATGTGGGTAAATCGTCGTTGATAAACATGTTGGTAAATCGCAAAGCATTGGCTCGAACTTCTAATAAACCCGGGAAAACGCAGACGTTGAACTATTACCTTATAAACGAACAATGGTATTTGGTCGATTTGCCCGGATATGGATTTGCGAAAGTTTCCCAAACACAACGTGAGCAGTGGGATACCATGCTTAAAGAATATATCGTGGGCAGCGATAAGCTCTACGCTGTTTTTATGCTGATTGATTCTCGTATCCCGCTTCAGCAAAGCGATATGGATTTTATGCTTTTTATGGGTAAAAATCAAGTTCCCTTTATAATTGTATCGACTAAATGCGATAAAATAAATTTACGAGCCGTTAGCAAGCATACCAAAGAGTTAAATAACTTTTTGGATGAATATTGGGAAAGCAGACCTCAACACATTATTTCGAGTTCCGAAGAAAAAAAAGGGCGGAATGAAATACTTTCGATAATAGAAAATGCGTTAAATCCTTCTTCAACGAAAGAATTATGACATTAGACCGACTATTTTATATTGCCGATAGAATAGTTCAACGATATTTTCTGCCCATAAGTATTACGTTGCTTATACACTTATTGTTTTTCGGGATTCTTGTTGTGATGGAAATGGCAAAGCCGGATAAACCTGCAACAAGCGAGATTATGATTGATTTTGTAAATGAGGATCTGCCTATGCCCCAATTGCAACAAAGCGAAGCCGAAAAACAAGAAATGACAGACGAACAAAGCAAAGACTTAAAAAATGTAGAAAAAAACCTGGGTGAAGCAAATAAAAGTTTTCAAGATTATTATCGCGAAGCTAAAGATATGTTGGAAAAGGGTAAACCAAAAGAGAATTTTAAGGCAAATGATTACAATGACCAGCGATGGTTAGTGAAAGATTATAGCAAAGAAACGCCTGATATAGAAAATTGGAACAAACCCACAGTTAAAACGGAGGATGGCTCTAATCAGAACTCTAAAAACACGTATGCCGGCAATGCTATTATTAGTTACGATTTAGGTGGACGCCGGGCTATACGTCTTCCGATACCTGCCTATAAATGTCAAGGATTTGGCAAAGTAACTATCGAAGTAGTGGTAAACCCAAAAGGGAATGTGGTCTCGGCTCGTATTGCCGATGCCGCAGCTTCGCTGAGCGAAAGTTGTTTACCTAATTCGGCTTTGGAATCGGCTCGAAACAGTCGTTTTGTTCCGAACGATAAAGCTCCGGCAAGTCAAAAGGGTTATATTTATTATACTTTTGTGGCTCAATAATGGTTCGCAATTTTTTGTAAGTAATATTAAAAAACTTCGGTAATTTGAAAACTATTTTTATTGAATTCAAACGATTCGTTTACTTTCTTTCCTTTCATTACTTCGAAAAGTGGTGTTTGCGTTGATGCCACAAAAAAAGTTTCGTTGTTTATTTCTATTTTCCCAATCGACACAGCAAAAAATAAGCGATGTGCATTGGTTTTTACAACTGCTCCAAAAGATACTTCATCGTTTAAGGTTTCGGGATTTATTTTGTTTAAGAGCTCCATGTCATTAACTATCAGTTGGTATTGTTCGGCAAAAAGATTGCGACGACGAAGCATCTGCGAACGAAAAGGGTCGTAACGATCTTTAGGTGGACCGACTTCGTTGGCTGCTTGCTGAGCTTCTTTCATTTCGTTTTCGGCATTTAATAGTTTTTCGTTAAGCAAGCTTTTGCATCGATCTAAAATCAGCTTTTTTAGGTTTATCAGGTCATTGTCCATAATAAATGAGTAAATGCGAACACACAAAAATAATAAATAATAGGATTAAAGAATATTTTAACTTGTAAGTGGTATTTTATTTTTTTGTAGTTTCATTTTTTTATTTAATTTTGAAATTGAATGGTATCACCAAAAATTTTCTGTTTTATGGTAAAAACATATTTGGAAAATGAAAATTTAAAACTTAAATCTATGAAAATAAGATTAATTGCAATTCTGATTAGCATTACAACAGGTTTGTTTGGTCAGACTTGGATAAAAACTTTCGATCATAATAATGGAAATACCGACGTGGCTTCAAAAATTATTGAAACCCATCATCATCATTTTATAGTTTCGGGTTCAACAACTATTCCGTCTATTTATTCATGGGGGTTTAATGGTTACATAATAGCGTTGGATTATAATGGTGATACATTGTGGACAAAAGAGATGGGAAGCACCGCTAATGATTTTTTAACAGATGTTATCGAAAACACAAATCATGAACTAATTTTTACAGGAATGAGGTTTTACTATAATTATTTTTCAAACGACAACAGCCAACAACTGTGGATTTTAAAAATGCAATTGAACTCCAGTGGCGATCAAATAACAAACATTTCCGAAAAATATGTCGGTGGCAAAACTCAAAAAGATGGAGGAACCAAAATAATTCAAAATCCTGATGGAACTTACTTTGTTACGGGTGTTACTGAAAGCTATGGCACACAGCAAGGAGGAGAAGACGCATGGCTATTAAAACTTGATACCAATCTGGATACATTATGGACAAGAACCTATGATTTTGGATATAAAGAAGAAGCTAAAACCATTATACCTTTTAATTCTTATTCGTATCTTTTAGTGGTTAACAGTACTACCGGCCAAATGGGATTTCCTCCATATTATTGCACTTTTTCAAAAATCTTGCAGATTGACGCTTCAGGAAACATATTAAAAACCCTAACCTTTGATAACGATACCATTAATTTCATTTCTAATGCACGTCCGACTTCTGATGGAGGAGCTGTGCTAATAGGGAGTACGGGTAAAAATGATAATAGCTATACGGGTGGCGGAAGGAATATTTTTGTTGTTAAACTTAATGCAAACGCTGATACTGTTTGGACAAAAATTTATGGTAATTATGGAAAGTACGATGGCGGTTTCGATATTATACAAGATAATGATGAAACCTATTATGCCGTCTGCTACACCCAAACCCAATATGTCGATAGCGTTGATAACTGGTATTTAATGAGATTAGATAACAACGGCAACATGATGTATTCGAGTTGTTTAATTCACAAAAAAGACAACGATGATCCTCAATCTATATTAAAAGCCTCTGATGGCACACTTGTTATAGCCGGACATATCAATGCCAATTCCGACCCTACTCAAGGATTAGATTTGGGGAATGCTAACATCTGCATAGCAAAAATTGATACTAATTTTACTACAAATATTTTTTCAAACAGTATTGTAACAAATAATACTAAAATCTTTCCTAACCCTTTTAATGGTAAAATCCCTTTACAAATTAATGTTCAACTTAATGATGCTAATATAGAACTATTCGATTCTTTTGGGAAAGTAATTTACCGTAAAAATCATCTATCTGGAAATAATTTAAATATACCTCAATATATTTTCTCTAGTGGTGTTTATATGATTCGTATTTTTCAAAATAATCAGATTATTTTTAATGATAAACTTGTAGTGATTGAATGACCAAAATTTAATTCAAGTAAGATTTAAAATAGTTAATAACACGATTTAACTGTTTTTTTACATAGAGCACATGTGTTATATTACAAATATGTAACCATAGCATTTCCTATTCTTTATCAATAATAAATTTATTCTTTAATTATTTCGTTCATTTTAAACAATTTGTTAGTTTATTTCTTTTTGAATAAATTAAAGTTTTTATAATCAATCTATCATTTTTCATTTGAAGAATCGATAAATATGAAATTCAAATTTTGTAATTATCTTAATTATCATTATTTTAGCAACCTTAAAATGATTGACACCTGATAAACAGAAGAAAATACGGTTTTGTTTTAATTCCATTATCGTGGATATATGCTTTAATGGTAGGATTTAGGCATATGCTATATAATATGGGCATTCTTCAGATGAAAGAATACCCTTTACCCATATTATGTGTCGGCAACATTACCGTAGGTGGAACAGGCAAAACCCCTCATGTAGAAGCAATTGTTAGAATGCTTCAGGAACATTACAACATTGCAGTATTAAGCAGGGGATACAAACGCAAAACGAAAGGCTTTAGGGAGGTATTTATAGATTCTACGGCTTTTGAAGTGGGTGATGAACCGCTGCAAATAAAACAAAAATTTCCAAATATAACCGTTGTTGTTTCCGAAAGCAGAAGGAAGGGGATTCAACATTTAATAAAAAGAAATGATCCTAAAATAGATGTAATCATTTTAGACGATGGATATCAGCATCTGGCCGTAAAGGCAGGTGTATATTTACTTTTAATGGATTTTAATAATCCGCTATACGAAGATCATTTGCTTCCATATGGAAATCTTAGAGAACGCATTCATCATAAGTCAAAGGCTCACATGGTAATCGTTACAAATACTCCTGTTGATCTAAAGCCAATAGAGCGAAGAATTGTACAGAAAAAATTGGAGCTTTTCCCTTACCAGTATTTATTTTTTACTTACATTGAATACAAAAGTCCCGTAGTTGTTTTTCCAGGACGGTTTTCTGCCATTAAGTATAATTTTACAAAGTGCAAATATTCTGTTTTGTTATTAACGGGTATAGCTAATCCCAAACCCTTACGGAATAATATTATGCGATTTGCAACCGATATAACCGAAATCAATTTTCCCGATCATTATTATTTTAAGTCTAAAGATATTCAACGAATTGCAGATACGTTTAACGCCATTCAATCCGATAAGAAGATCATCATAACTACCGAAAAAGATTCGATCCGATTACGCGAAGCACCCAATGTAGAACTTTTACTCGATATGCCAATATTTTATATTCCCATTGAAATTGATTTTCTTTACAACGAAAAAAATATGTTTAATTTAGAATTGATAGAGTATGTTAGAAAAAATCAACCAATCAGTAGCATTTATACGCGAAAAAACAAACTTTAACCCTGAGGTAGGTATCATTTTAGGCACAGGATTAGGTGGTTTAGTAAGGGAAATTAATATAGAACATTCTTTAAATTATCAGGATATTCCTAATTTCCCTGTTTCAACTGTAGAAGGACATCAGGGACGTTTAATTTTGGGGACATTAGCAGGGAAAAAAGTAATTGCAATGCAGGGGCGTTTTCATTATTACGAGGGCTATACGATGCAAGAAGTTACTTTCCCCGTTCGTGTTATGAAATTTTTAGGTATTAAGCAATTAATTGTATCGAATGCAAGCGGTGGGGTAAATCCAAATTTTGAGATTGGCGACATTATGATAATTACCGATCATATAAATTTAATGCCAAATCCACTAATCGGTAAAAACTACGATGAATTGGGTCCACGTTTTCCGGATATGAGCGATGCTTACGATAAAAACCTTGTAGAAAAGGCTGAAAATATAGCTCATAAGCTAGGTGTTAAGGTTCAAAAAGGTACGTATGTCGGCGTTACAGGACCAACACTCGAAACTCCTTCTGAATATGTGTATTTTAGAACAATAGGTGGCGATACTGTAGGAATGAGTACAGTTCCCGAAGTTATTATTGCCCGTCATATGCACTTGCCGTGCTTTGCAATTTCGATTATAACAGACTTGGGAGTTCCCGGCAAGATTGTAAAAGTAACACACGAAGAAGTGCAACATATTGCTTCGCAATCTGAACCAAAAATGACACAAATAATAAAGTCTTTAGTAGGAGAACTTTAGTTTTGTAATTATTTTCTTGCTACTGACTAAATATTTGTATTATTTTGCATAAAATTTGGCTTTGAGTCAACTAAAAAGATTAGCCGGTCAAACTGCTGTTTACGGTTTAAGCAGTATTGTTGGCAGATTTATTAATTATCTGCTGGTTCCTTTATATACAAATATTTTTAGCCCGGCAGAATATGGCGTTGTAACTGAGTTGTACGCTTATTCTTCTTTTTTAATCATAATTTTCACGTATGGTTTAGAAACAGCTTTTTTCCGCTTTTCCCAAAATGAAAACGATAAAGAATATGTATTTGGAACATCCTTATTTTCAATTTTATTTTCGTCGGCATTCTTTTTATTGTCATTTGGGCTGCTAATTCCAAGCTTATCTCATACACTTGGCTACGAAAACGAAAGCTATTTACTGTGGCTGCTGCTTTGTATATTGATTACAGATGCATTAACGGCTATACCTTTTGCCCGTTTAAGGCAACAAGGAAAGGCTTGGAGATTTGCATCCATAAAAATTATCAATATTTTCCTAAATATTCTGCTTAATCTCCTTTTTTTAATATGGATACCTTATTTGATAAAACAAGGTTATTCTTTTTCGGGTTGGTATAACCAAAGTTTGGGTGTAGGTTATGTTTTTATTTCCAACTTATTTGCAAACCTTATAACCCTACTTTTGTTATTCCCTTCGTTTAAGCTTAAAAATGGTTTTGATTTTGATTTGTGGAAAAGAATGATGCGATATTCTTTGCCTTTGTTGATAGCCGGCTTAGCAGGAATGGTTAACGAAACGTTTGACCGAGCCATGCTTAAATATTTGGTTGCAGATAAAAACGATGCTATGCGTCAATTAGGTATTTATGGTGCAAATTATAAAATATCGATTTTAATGACCTTATTTATACAGACATTTCGATTTGCTGCCGAACCCTTTTTCTTTAATCAATCAAAAGAAAAGAATGCAAAAGAGATGTATGCCGTTATAATGAAATATTTTGTTGTATTTGGTTTATTCATTTTCTTACTGGTAATGCTTTACCTTCATTTTGTTCAATATTTTATAGGTAAAGATTATAGAGAAGGCTTAAAAGTGGTGCCCATTCTTTTGTTAGCAAATCTGTTTTTGGGCATTTTTTTCAATTTGTCTATTTGGTACAAATTGACCAATAAAACAACCTATGGTGCTTATTTGGCTGTTTTTGGAGCGGCTATTACAATTGCGTTAAATTTTATATTAATACCGATCTGGGGCTATTTGGGAGCCGCCTGGGCAACATTGATTTGTTACGTTTCCATGACCTTCCTTTCGTATTTTTGGGGCAATCGTTTTTATAAAGTTCACTATCCCCTTCGTGAAATCGGATTTTATTTTGCATTGGCGTTATTAATTTATTATATATCAACATTATATGATTTTACTTCGTCGTGGTTACTTACGTTGACGAATAGTCTATTGTTAATGATTTTTTTGATAATTGTTTTTTTACGAGAAAAACGAAATGTGGAAAATATGATAAAAAATGGCGTGGCTTAAAAGTTATATTTGTCTATAATTTCTTTGCCTGGATTGAAGTAGCCATTGTATAAACGAGGAAAATCTTTTTTAATTTGTTCAATATGTATTTTGATATCAATATCGGGCTTCGTTATTTCCATTTCAAGTGGTTTGTCTATCCAATCGGGGTCAATGTTGAAGTTTCGCCATTGTATCATATTAAATTTCAGTGTTTTGATGGCGTTCTTTAAGGCAGCGATTTCGTTAGGATGATTGGTATATCCGGGGTGTATGAAATAATTGATGGAAACCCATTTTTTTGCCTGGCGCAATGCTTGAATGGATAAAAGTACGTCGTCATAGGTATAATTTACGGGAGAATAATACCACGTATAGCGATCGGGCAAAAAACTATTCATGCTGATACGTGCACTGTCAAGCCCGGCATCAATTAATTTCTGGATTTTTTCGGGCTTGCTTCCGTTTGTGTTTAGGTTGATAATGCCATGTGTTGTTTTTTTGCGAATGAGGCGAATGGCTTCGGCAATAACGTCAGCAACCATAAGGGGTTCGCCTTCGCAACCTTGCCCAAAGCTAACAATAGGATTGGGAGCTTTGGCTATGTGGTCAATGGCAATTTCGGCAATTTCTTCGGGTGTGGGTATAAAGGTTATTCGGTTTTGGGTTGAACAAAAGCCGCTATCTTTGGGTTGATAAGATATGCAACCCTTGCAACGACTGTTGCAGGTAGGAGAGGTGGGAAGAGGAGCTTCCCATCGCTCTAAGAAATAATTACGTGCAGCAGGGCAAAAATATACCGTGGCACAATGAACCAAATGCTTAACCAAGCGATTCTGGGGATATTTTTTAAGAAATCGTTTGGTATTTGATATTACCTTATTTTGATTGAATTGCTCGATGTCTTGCCGAATATCCGGGTCAATACGAAGGGCTGTTGTATAAAATTTGCCTCTGTGCCAGCCAACTGCAGTATAAGCAAATAAGGGCAACACAGGAGCATCTTTTTCTTTTATCCAGGCAGCAATAGCCGTTTGTGTATATGCCGGTGCATTAAAAGCACTAACTGCATAACCTTTTTTCGAAATATCTAAATTTCCGGTTTTGGGATTTAGGCCAACCGCTTTTCGCTTAGGTAGATAAAAAAAATCACTGCCATCCGGAAGAAGAATAAAATCTTTTTCCTCAAGCAATTTGACCTTATTCCCTTCGCGACCTACAACCCGGAGGGAAGTGTCTTCAAAAATATTTCCTTTTTCATCAGAAACTAATAGGTATGGCGATCCGTTCATTTTTATCATTCAATTTGTTTATTAGTAACCTCATCTGTCTCGGCAAAATGACGAGACAGCACACTAAGTCTTTGCAAAGTTCGCTATGGATACGTTGAGATTTTTGGGTAAAAACGTTGTGTTCCTCGATAGCAATACCTATAATTTTATTTGCAATTTCGTTATCCGTCATTATTTAACATAGAAGAAGTAAAATATACATTTTATTTCTGCGATTTTTTAGCCCAGGTATCTTTTAATCCTACGGTTTTGTTGAAAATAATTTTATCGGGAGTGGAGTCATAGTCAACCGAAAAATAACCGTTACGCTCAAATTGATATTTGTCGCCTGATTTTGCATTTTTAGCAAATGGTTCAAGGTATGCAGTCGTTATTTTTAAAGAATCCGGGTTTAATTCTGTTTTAAAATCTTCGGCAGCATCGGGGCTTTCTGTATTAAATAAACGATCGTACAAACGCACTTCGCATGGTATAGCATGTTTGGCGGAAACCCAGTGAATGGTGCCTTTAACTTTTCTTCCGTCAGGCGATTTCCCTCCTTTTGAATCTAAGTCAATGGTACAATGCAGTTCAATTATTTTCCCTTCATGGTCTTTAATAACTTCGTTGCATTTTAAAAAATAAGCATAGCGAAGACGTACTTCACCGCCCGGTTTTAGGCGGAAATAATCTTTGGGAGGGTTTTCCATGAAGTCATCTTGTTCGATATATATTTCATTTGTGAAGGGCAATTCATGCGTTCCGGCACTTTCGTCTTCGGGGTTGTTGATCGCTGTTAATGTTTCTTCGTAGTTTTCAGGCAAATTGGTAATAACTACTTTCAGTGGATTCAATACGCCCATCATGCGTGTTGCTCGCTTATTCAAATCTTCGCGAATGCAAAATTCAAGTAAGCCAACGTCAATAATATTTTCGCGCTTTGCAACACCGATTCTTTCCGCAAACATCCGAATAGATTCGGGTGTATAGCCTCTTCGTCTTAAGCCGCAAATGGTTGGCATGCGTGGATCGTCCCAACCGTTAACATACTTACCTTTTACAAGCTCCAAAAGTTTGCGTTTGCTCATTACAGTAAAAGATAAATTAAGGCGGGCAAATTCGGTTTGTCTTGGGCGTGGGTGAGGTAATCCGATGGCTTCCATAAACCATTCGTAGAGAGGACGGTGAACTTCAAATTCTAACGTGCATATGGAATTTGTAATTCCTTCAATATAATCGCTTTGCCCGTGAGCATAGTCGTACATGGGATAAATACACCATTTGTCGCCGGTACGGTGATGGCTGGTGTGGATAATTCTATACAATATAGGGTCGCGCATGTGCATATTGGGTGAAGCTAAATCAATTTTTGCTCTTAGTGTACGGCTTCCGTCCGGAAATTCGCCAGCACGCATGCGTTGAAACAAATCAAGATTTTCTTCTACAGACCTGTTTCGGTAAGGACTTGGAGTTGCAGGGATAGTGGGAGTTCCTCGCATAGCAGATATTTCTTCGGCAGATAAATCGCATACGTATGCTAACCCTTTTTTTATCAGTACAATAGCCCATTCGTAAAGTTGTTCGTAATAATCGGACGCATAGCAAAGTTTGTCCCATTCAAAACCAAGCCATTTAACATCTTCCATGATAGATTCAACATATTCAACATCTTCGGCAACCGGATTGGTGTCGTCGAAACGCAAATTGCATTTGCCGTTGTATTTCTGTTTTAAACCAAAATTCAGACAAATAGATTTTGCATGTCCTATATGAAGATAACCATTAGGTTCCGGAGGAAAACGTGTGTAAACTTGTTTTATGTAACCTTTTTCCAATTCTTCATCAATAATTTCTTCAATAAAATTTTTACTTACTTCTAATTTTTCTATTTCGTTCATATCGTTTAGCTTTGTAGCTGCAAAGTTAATTTTTTTAATAGAAAGATAAAAATATGGCATACATTCAATTAGAAGGCATGGAATTCTATGCATACCACGGACATTTTAAAGAAGAGCAAAAAGTTGGGAATCACTTTATCGTGGAGTTATCTATTAAAACAGATATTAAAAAGGCTGCAGAGTCGGATAATCTTGATGATGCACTCGATTATCAAAAAGTGTATAAATTAATTGAAGAAGAAATGCAGCAAAAAACTTTTTTGTTAGAATCGTTATTAATGCGAATTGTTCGAAGATTATTTAACGAGTTTAATCAAATAGAACATTTAGTATTAGAAATTTCGAAAATGAACCCACCCTTAGGCGGCAAGGTTAAGAATGTTTCATTAGTATGGGAAGGGACAAGAGAAAGTATTTAATTTTATAAAATAAATATTTTTTCTACTACTTTTTTTTACCATCTTTGCAAAAACTAAAACCTTTTAACATGAAACGTGTAAGTTTATTTTTAATGTTGCTCGGAAGCCTGAGCTTAATGTATCAATGTTCGTCAAACGATAAAAAAGAAGCAAATATGAACGCAGAAGCCGACAGTTTAATTAAAACTTTTGAAGCAAAAGTAAAGCCTTTGTTTAAGGAAATGAGCCTTGCTTATTGGAATGCCTCTATTACAGGAAATGAAGCCGATTATCAGAAATCACTCGATGCAGAAATGGCGGTGAATAAAATTTTGGCCGATACAGCTTTCTTTGCTCAAATTAAAAAAGTTCGCGATGGCAAACAAATTACCGATACGCTTATTCAGCGTCAGATAGAAATGATTTATGCTTCGATGGTTACGAAGCAAGTAGATACAAATCTTACCAAGCAAATATCAGAACTGCAAAATAAAATTGAACAAAAATTTTCTACTTTTAGAGCAACCATTGATGGTAAAAAATATACCGACAATGAAATAGAAGAAATATTGCATTCTTCGACTGATTCAAAAAAGCTCGAAAAAGCGTGGGTTAGTGTAAAAGAATTAGGCCCTGTTGTTGCCGAAGATATTAAAAATCTTGCTAAACTTCGCAATCAAGTAGCAAAATCGCTGGGATATAATAACTATCATGAAATGAAGCTGACGTTGGATGAACAAAACCCCAAGGATATAGAAAATCTATTTGACGAATTGGATAATCTTACAAGGGATGCTTTTGCTAAATTGAAAAGCGATATGGACGAAAAATTAGCCGCACGATGCAACGTAAAAAAAGAAGAACTTATGCCTTGGCACTATCAAAATCGCTTTTTTCAAGAAGCACCCGCTATATATAATGTGGATTTAGATGGATATTATAAAGATAAAGACGTTGTAAAGTTGACCAAAGATTATTACGAAAGCATTGGAATGGATATTAGCGATATATTAAGCCGTAGCGACTTATTCGAAAAAGAAGGAAAAAATCAACATGCTTATTGCACCGACATTGATAACGAAGGCGATATCCGTATTTTGTGCAATGTAAAACCCAATAATCAATGGATGGGAACAATGTTGCACGAATTTGGCCATGGTGTGTACGATAAGTACATCGATATGAAAGTTCCCTATATTCTTCGCGAACCGGCTCATACGTTTACAACAGAAGCTATCGCAATGCTCATGGGACGTCTTTCAACCAACGGTGCATGGATGAATGCAATGGGTATTATAGACGAAAAAGAAGCGGAAAAAGTGAAAACCGAAGGTTTTAAAATGCTTCGACTCGAACAATTGGTATTTAGTCGTTGGGCTCAAGTTATGTATCGTTTTGAAAAAGGATTGTACGAAAATCCCGATCAGGATTTAAATAAACTTTGGTGGGATTTAGTAGAAAAATACCAAATGATGAAACGCCCCGAAGGAAGAAATATGCCTGATTGGGCAACCAAAACCCATATTGCAACATCACCGTGTTACTATCACAATTATTTATTAGGTGAGTTGCTGGCTTCACAGTTAAATGCTTACATTGTAAAAAATATTTTGAAAACCGACAATTATCAAACACCTAACTATGTGGGGAATAAAGAAGTTGGCAAATATCTTATAGAAAAAGTATTCAAACCCGGACGTATTTATTATTGGAATGATATGATTGAAAAAGCAACCGGCGAAAAGCTAACTGCAAAATATTATGCAGCTCAATTTGTAAACTAATTAAGATAATAAAGCATTAAAAAAGGCTGTCTTTTTTCGAGGCAGCCTTTTTTTATTGTTTTTGTGTTTTTACAAACGGTCTAATTCAACTGTAAAATGTCTCAATATCGGAGCTTCCGAAACAATTCGCAACCCTTTTTTTATGTCTAAACGTCGGTCGTAAACATTTTTTAAGCAAGCTGCTACATAATCCATGTGATTATTTGTATAAACACGGCGTGGAATGGCTAAACGCAAGAGCTCCAACTTAGGATAACGATCTTGCTTCGTTATTGGATCGCGATCGGCTAATAATGTTCCAATTTCTACACCTCTTACCCCACCTTCAATATAGAGTTCAATTGCCAATAATTGAGCAATATATTCTGATTGTGGTATATGGCTAAAAAACTTAAGTGCATCAACAAATATAGCATGTCCTCCTATCGGTTCTTGAATAGGAATGCCATATTCAATAAGCTTTTTGCCAAGATATTCAACTTGTCCAATACGTGCTTCAAGGTAATCGAATGTGGTCGATTCGTGAAGACCTTGAGCTAATGCATTCATATCGCGACCTGCCATGCCACCATAAGTGATGTAACCCTCGAACATGATATTGAATACGGTTGCCTGCTGAAAAAGTTCTTTTGAACGCATGGCAATAAAACCGCCAATATTTACAATGCCGTCTTTTTTACTACTCATGGTCATCGCATCCGCATAAGAAAACATTTCTTTAACAATTTCTCTAATGGTTTTGTTGCGATATCCTTCTTCGCGTACTTTAATAAAATATGCGTTTTCGGCAAATCTTGCGGAATCGAAAACCACCATTTTTTTGTATTGGTCAGCCAAACGTCTTACTTCTCTGAGATTTTGCATCGATACCGGTTGCCCGCCCGCAGTGTTGTTGGTAACGGTCATTATGATAAAAGGTATTTTATCATGGTGTTCTTGCAAAACTTTTTCGAGTTTATGAATATCAACATTTCCTTTAAACGGATGTTTCAATGATGTGTTGAATGCTTCGTCAATGGTGCAATCAACAGCGTGAGCTTTACGAAATTCAATGTGCCCTTTGGTGGTATCGAAGTGGCTGTTTCCGGGAATGATTTGCCCTTCTTTAACCAATGCGCTAAAAAGAACGTTTTCGGCTGCTCTGCCTTGGTGGGTGGGTAAAAAATACTCAAATCCCAAAAGCTCGTATATGGCGTTTTTGAGTTTGTAATACGAGCTGGCTCCGGCATAACTTTCATCGCCGAGCATTATTTCAGACCATTGCTTATCGCTCATGGCTCCTGTACCACTATCGGTTAGTAAATCGATGTAAACTTTGTCGCTGCTAAGATTAAAAAGATTGTACTTGGCATCTCTAATCCAGCGTTCTCTTTCTTCGCGAGTAGTCTTGCGAATACTTTCTACCATTTTAATTTTAAAAGGTTCTGAATATGGAAGTTCCATAAAATATTATTTTAAGTTAAACATTAATTTAAATAGAAAATGAAAGGAAGGAGATATTAAAAATTATCCCGCTCTTTTATGTTTAAATAAATTCGCTTTGGCGAACTAAATGTGGTATGAATTAAATATTGATTCATAATCGCTGCTAAATTAGTTATTTGGTTTTAAATATGAAAGTATATTAAGCATTTTTTAATTGCTTTTTAATCACTTTTTTTGTTGAAAAAAAATATGAGTGATACTGAACTTTTTAATTATGTGATTTTGCCAATAATTATTGGCCTTGCCCGTATATTTGATGTAACGGTCGGAACCCTACGTATTATTTTCGTTTCAAAAGGGAATAAAAAAGTAGCCCCTTTGTTAGGATTTGTAGAGGTACTTGCGTGGATCATTGTTATCGGCGAGATTATGAAATCGGCTAACAATTATGCTTGTTATATAGGTTATGCGTTGGGTTTTGCAACTGGCAATTATATTGGTATGTTGGTAGAAGAAAAACTGGCTCTCGGAAATTTAATTATACGAATAATAACTGACGAAAATCAACGGCTTCTAAAAAATGCTATTGTAAAAGCCGGTTTCGGAATGACGGTTGTCCCCGGCTATGGTGCTATGGGCAATCCGGTAGATATCATTTTTATGGCGATACATCGTTCCGATTTGGAAAAAGTAATTATGTTAATAAAAGAAAATAATCCGGGTGCTTTTTACTCAATTGAAGAACTTAAATATGTGAGCGAAGGGGTGTTCCCAAATAAAAATAATCATGTTTCAAAAAAGGGGTTCGCTCAGATATTGTTTCGTTGGAGAAGAGGAAAATAGAATCTTCATCATTTCTTTTCTGTTTAAATTGCTTTATCTTGCAATCTGATTTAGGCGTTTATGCGTATAAAAAAAATAGCTGAACATAAAACATTTACTTTTTATTCGGCCGATGTAAATACACATCTCGAAGTTCCGTTAGTTGAAAAAGTCAAAGCCGGTTTCCCTTCACCGGCAGATGATTTTATCGAAGTCCCGCTTGATTTAAATAAGGCACTTATAAAAAACCCTTCGGCTACTTTTTTTGCACGTGTGGCAGGAAATTCTATGCAAGATGCACAAATTTCAGACGGCGATTTGCTTGTTATTGACCGAAGTTTAAGACCTGCAGAAGGTAAAATTGCCGTTTGCTTTTTAGATGGTGAATTTACGATAAAAAAACTTCATTTTAAAAACGATTGTTGCTATTTAATGCCTGCTAATGAGCAATATAAGCCTATTAAAGTTACAAAGGAAAATGATTTTATCATTTGGGGAATTGTTACACATGTCATAAAATCTGTGTAATGGAATGTTTGCTTTAGTCGATTGCAATAATTTTTACGTTTCATGTGAGCGAATATTTCGCCCGGACTTAAATGGAAAGCCTGTTGTAGTTCTTTCAAATAACGATGGCTGTGTGATTTCCAGAAGCAACGAAGCAAAAGCACTGGGTTTGCCGATGGGAGCTCCCATTTTTGAATACCGTGAGCTTTTCAAAAAACATAAAATCACCTATTTTTCGGCTAATTTTTCGTTGTATGGTGATATCAGTCGCCGAATAATGAATATTTTAGCCGAGTTTTGCCCTGATTTGGAAGTTTATAGCGTGGATGAGGCATTTTTAGATTTTTCGAAAATCTTACTCCACGATAGTTATAAAGATTTAGGAATAAAGATAAAAGAATATGTTTATCGGTGCACTGGAGTTCCTGTAAGTATTGGTTTTGCTCCCACTAAATCGTTAGCCAAAATAGCCAACCGTATAGCTAAAAAATATCCTGCTCAAACTCAAGGCGTACACGTTATGGATACTGACGAGAAAAGGATAAAGGCATTAAAGTGGATTGAAGTTGAGGATATTTGGGGAATAGGGCGACAATACAGCAAAAAACTTAAAGCGATGGGGGTTTTTAATGGAGCCGATTTTATTCAACTTCCCGATGGTTGGGTCAGAGCAAAAATGTCTGTTGTGGGGTTGAGGTTAAAAAAAGAATTGATGGGCGAATCGTGCTTAAAATTAGAAGAAGTTAAAGACAAAAAAAATATTTCAATTGGACGTTCGTTCGAGAAAGAACTTTTCGACTTAGACAGTTTAAAGGAACGAATTGCAGCATTTGCTTCAATGAGCACTGCAAAACTCCGCAAGCAACATAGTGTATGCGGAATAGTGTTGGTGTATATGCATAGTAATTTTTATAAAAAAGATACAATTCCTTTTTATCGACAAATGGTTATTAAATTGCCTTTTAAAACCAACTCAACCATCGAAATCGTTAAATACTGTAAGTTCGCTATAGAAAAAATATATCATCCGGAATACGGAATAAAAAAAGCCGGAGTTGTTTTAAGCGATATTATTCCTGATAAGGTTATTGACCTTAATTTGTTTGAGCAAAGAAAAGCAGAGCATGATGCTTTGATGCAAACTGTCGATCGTATCAACGATAAAATGGGTACATTTACAGTGCATTTGGCTTCGCATAATAAATCATTAAAATATAAGACGTTACAACAACATCTTTCACCTCGTTATACAACTCGTTGGGAAGATATTTTGAAAATAAAACTAAAATAGCAAGTTAAAAAACAGAATATCAGCGATAAAAAACACATCTCTATAAAATCTATAAAATATATAGACAAAATATAAAATTATGTTTATATTTGCACCATGATAATAGATAGTCCTCTTCGTAGTTTAATAAAAGGAATCAGTTGGCGAATAGTTGCCAGCTTCGATACATTTGTTTTAGCTTTTATTGTAACCAGTAGAGCTTTGATAGCAGCTCCAATAGCAGCGTCAGAAATTTTAACAAAAATTGTTCTGTATTTTTTACACGAGCGTTTGTGGAATTTGATAACGTGGGGCAGAAGCGATAATAAACCAACAGCAATAAGAAGTTTGGCAAAAAGCATGAGCTGGCGTATATGGGGCACAATAGACACCATCATTTTAAGCTACTTTATTTCGGGAAATATTCATTTTGCAATTACGATAGGTTCATTAGAGGTATTTACCAAAATTTTGTTTTTCTTTGTACACGAAAGGATTTGGGCACAGATTAAATGGGGAAGAAAAATAATAAAAACGGTGGAACATGTCTGAAAATATAAAACCTATATTCGATAAAATGCTGTCGAAACAAGAAAAAGAAAAACAATTGCATCAACGGGCTAAGTGCATATGGTTTACCGGCTTATCCGGTAGCGGAAAAAGCACACTCGCCACCTTGTTAGAAAAAAAACTGTTTGAATTGAACTTTGCAACGGCGTTGCTCGATGGAGATAATATCCGATTTGGCTTGAACAAGGATTTAGGTTTCTCTGACGAAGAAAGAATAGAAAACATCAGACGCATAGCAGAGGTAAATAAACTTTTTAATGACAACGGAATTATTACCATTAATACTTTTGTAAGTCCTACTAACTACATTCGAAGTTTAGCAAAAGAAATTATCGGGAACGAAAACTTCTTTCTTATTTATGTGAATGCAAGCATTGAAACATGCGAAAGTCGCGATGTTAAAGGACTTTATAAAAAAGCACGAAAAGGTGAAATCAACGATTTTACAGGAATATCAGCTCCTTTTGAAGAACCGGATGATGCTCAATTAATTATTGATACCAACAGCGAAAGCATTGAAAATAACTTGAAAACAATAACTGAATATATATTGAAAGAAATAAGTTTATGATAAACGAAAGAATATCGCATTTAAGGGAATTGGAAAACGAGGCTATTTATGTAATCCGCGAAGCCGCTGCGCAATTTGAGCGTCCCGCTATGCTTTTTTCGGGAGGTAAAGATAGTATCGTAATGTTTCATTTGGCTCGAAAAGCATTTTATCCGGCAAAAGTTCCTTTTCCGCTATTACATATCGATACAGGACATAATTTTGTTGAAACACTCGAATTTCGAGATGAGCTAATGAAAAAAACAGGTGCTACCTGTATTGTTCGATTGGTTCAGGATACGATTGACCAAGGAAAAGTTGTGGAAGAAAAAGGAATTAATGCAAGTAGAAATGTTCTTCAAACGGTTACTCTTTTGGATGCCATCGAAGAATTTAAGTTCGATTGTGCTTTTGGCGGCGGCCGCCGTGATGAGGAAAAAGCTCGAGCAAAAGAGCGATTTTTCTCGCATCGTGATGAGTTTGGCCAATGGGATCCCAAAAACCAACGCCCCGAATTGTGGAATATCTTCAACGGTAAAAAAAAGATGGGAGAACATTTTCGCGTTTTTCCGCTCAGCAATTGGACAGAATTAGATGTTTGGCTTTATATTTTGCTAGAAAAAATCGACATACCATCCATTTATTTTTCGCACGAACGCGAAGTGTTTAACCGCGATGGTGTATGGTTAGCGACAGCTCCTTTTATGCTGATGAAATCCACCGAAAAAGCTGAAATAAAAAGAGTCCGATGTCGGACTATTGGCGATATAACATGCACCGGACTTGTGCTATCCGAAGCCAATTCAGTAGAAGATATTGTTACCGAAATTGCTGCCACGCGCATCACAGAGCGAGGTGGACGATACGACGATCGGCGAAGCGATACGGCAATGGAAGATCGTAAAAAAGAAGGATACTTCTAAGTTAAATGAATTACAATTTTAGAATTTTGATTTATGACGAAAGAAGAACTTCAAAACAGGACAAAAAACTTCGCAGTAAAAGTATTCCAATTTTTGATGAACATCGAAAAAAAGAAAGAAACCGATGTAATAAGCAATCAATTGCTTAGAGCCTCTTCTTCAGTTGCAGCAAATTACAGAGCAGCTTGCAGAGGAAAATCTTCAGATGATTTTTTATACAAACTAAAAATCGTTAACGGCCTATTCTGGCTTGAATTTATTGATGAGTTAGAAATAAAATGTAATAAGGATGACATAAAATTGCTTATTCTTGAAGCAAACGAATTGGTTTCTATTTTTACATCATCAATCAAAACATTAGATTCTAAAATAAAAAAATCGTAATTCATAAATCAATAAATCGAAAATTAAGTATGAACGAAATAGTGAATGGATATTTGAATATGGAGTTGCTGCGTTTTACGACAGCAGGCAGTGTTGACGATGGTAAAAGCACGCTCATAGGGCGTTTGCTTTACGATAGCAAAGCCATTTTTGAAGATCAACTAAAAGCATTAGAAAAAGCAAGTCTTTTGAAAGGCGAAGAAAATATTAATTTAGCTCTACTAACCGATGGACTAAAAGCCGAACGAGAACAGGGAATCACCATTGATGTTGCTTATCGTTACTTTGCTACGCCAAAACGAAAATTTATCATTGCCGATACACCCGGGCACATTCAGTACACACGCAATATGGTAACCGGCGCTTCTACCGCTAATTTAGCTTTGATTTTAGTAGATGCTCGTAACGGAGTTGTTGAGCAGACCATTCGTCATGCGTTTATCGCAAGCTTATTACAAATTCCTCATGTTGTTGTGTGCATCAATAAGATGGATTTGGTTGATTTCAACGAAGAACGCTACCATGAAATCACACAGCAATTTCTAAATATGGCAACCAAGCTCGACGTCAAAGACATCCGTTTTATTCCTATTAGTGCGTTAAAAGGTGATAATATTGTAAAACGGAGTCAGAATATGCCTTGGTACGAAGGTCCTACTTTAATGTGGTTATTAGAAACCATTTATATAAGCAGCGATATAAACTATATTGATGCACGTTTCCCTGTTCAATATATCATTCGTCCGCAAAGTAAAGAATTTCACGATTATCGTGGCTATGCCGGAAGAGTTGCAAGTGGTGTTTTTAGAAAGGGCGATAAAGTAAAGATTCTGCCCGGTGGTTTTAGTTCCATTATTAAAAGCATCGATACTTTTGAAGCAAGTCATGAATCTGCTTATGCTCAGCAGTCGGTTTGCATTACGCTCGAAGACGATATAGACATCAGTCGCGGTGATATGATTGTAAAAGAAAATAATGTGCCTACGATTTCGCAAGATGTAGAAATGATGTTTTGTTGGTTTAACGAAAAACCGCTTCAATTAAAGGGGAAATATATTCTTCGTCATACTACCAACGAAGTAAAATGCATGGTAAACGAAATCCGCTACAAAGTAGATATGACCGACTTGCATCGAATAGAAGATGATAAGGAAATAAAAATGAACGATATTGGTCGTTTGTCGCTACGTTTGCAAAAACCGATATTTTACGATTCGTATCGCAAAAATAGAAATACAGGGAGTGTTATATTGGTGGATGAAGCTACCAATGAAACCGTAGCCGCTGGAATGATTGTCTAAAATCAGAGAAATCCTTGTAAAATTTTACTTTTTCCTGTATTGAATAGGAATCGTCAGCATAATATTCATTTTTACCGGAATATTATTTTGAATAGAAGGAACGAACTTTTTGCGTTTTAAAAGCTCGCTGATTTGCTGATCAATTCCGTAACCGACTTTTTTAAGAAAGACAATGTTTTCTACCATGCTATCGGCACGAACGTCAAGGCTAATCATGCACTGATCGTCAATTACATTGCCTTTAATATCTTCGGGCCAATGCATGTTTTCGTATAAATAGTTTATTAGAGCCTGGTCGCCACCGGGAAATTGTGCTTCTTGTTGTATGGTTACTTGTTGATTCGTTTGACTGTATGAATGAACAAATCCCAAATATAACATACAGATAATTAAACAACTTGCCGTTTTCATTTTAATATAGATTTTATGGTTGGTAATAATTGTTCGTAATTTTGGGGCAATGATGCGAAACCAAGGGGCGAAAAATTCTTTTCGTGTGCAAATGATTGGTTAACGAATTTTAGTTTTGGGTAGCGCTGCGTTAAATTTTGCAGGTATTGAATATGGTCGGGAGTATAAAAATTTGAATTTAAAATAACTAAGCCTGCTTTTTCCTTTTCAACTTCCTCAATATTATTAATTCTAACGATGTTTGGATATTCTAATTTTAAAATGGAATACAATCTAAAATAAATGGTATTGTTTTCTTCGAGTAAATAAATCTTGTTTGGCTCAGAACTGAAATCATATTGTTTAAAATCGTTTGTTTCACTTTCTAATTTAAGTGGTAAAGTAAAAAAGACGGTTGTTCCAACTCCAATCTCTGACTCAACCCAAATGTTGCCTTTTAATTTTTCTAAAATTCTTTTAGTAATGGGTAAACCAATTCCCATTCCCGGGTTTACACGTGTCGTTTCGTTTTCTATTATCCTGAAACGGTCAAAAATAATTGTTAATTTATCTTTTTCGATGCCTGTTCCGGTATCCGAAACATAAAATAAATAATGGTTTTCTTTAAAAAGAGAACCGATTTCAATCTTTCCGGAATGTGTAAATTTTATTGCATTCGAAATAATATGGTCAAAAGCTTGTATCAAAAGTGTTTTGTCTGTTATAATATTGGCATTGGGATCGTCGCAATGTATAGATAACGATATGGTTTTGTTTTTATTAATAATTTCTCGGTTGGCATATATTGAGAGTTCATGCAATAAATTCTGGATAATAACCGACTCCGGTCGTATTTGTATTGTTCCCGATTCCAGTTTCGAAAAGTTAACAAGATGATCGATACTTTGTAATAATTTTTTACTGTTATCTAAAATGTGTTGAACAAACTCCTTGTGTTTTTCGGGTGTTAATGAAGGTTTTTTAAGAAGTTCGCTAAATCCCAAAACAGCATTGAGCGGAGTTCTAAGCTCGTGGCCAATATTCGACAGAAAAGCGGTTTTGAGTCGGTCGCTTTCTTCCGATTTTTCTTTTAAAAATTGTATCTCTTTTATTACGCTTTGCTGATATACTGAAGCTCCAATAATATTTGCAATTTGTCTTAGTGCTTGTATTTCAGAGTTTTTAAAAGTTCTGCAGGTATGGCACTCATCTACACCTAAAAATCCCCACCATTGGTCTTTTTTAAAAATGGGTATAAGTATGCCCGATTTTATATTAAATTGATGATGATAGAAATTGTACTTAGGGTCATTGTCTATATAAAAAACATTTCCGGCTGAGAGTTCGAAAAAGAGTTCTTCGTGATGAGGAAAATACGCTATACATCGTTGGTTTGACAGGTTTATTTGCTTAAATTTTTCGTCAGTCCACGATTGGTTAAACTTCATGCAAATTTCATTGCGACTATTAATGTTATTTTCAATTAGATTAATCCTGCTTGCATGAATAGATTTTCCTAAGTGTTCGAGTACTTTATGTATATTGTCTTCCCAATTGGTAGAAAAAAGGAATTGTTGTGAAGCAAAAAAGATACTGTCAATAATATTATCGCGAATACTAAGTTCGTTTTCAACAATTTTTAGTTGGCTTATATTTTTAATGATATAAACCGTTCCTTTTTCGTTTTGATTTATTTTTATGTTGTGCCGAATAATTTGAACCGGAATCAGAGCCCCATCTAACGCCAGCAGATCGTCATAACATAATGTCTCCTTGCCTGAATGTTGAGACCATTCATTTGAGCGGACAAATAAAGGGTAAAATAACTTGTTTTTTAACGTTTCGACAGAATATTTTGATATTTCGCTAAACGCGTAATTGCTGTACTGAATATAGCCAAAACGATCTACCACAATAATGCCGTCTGTGCTTAGGTTTAGTAAAAGATTCTCTAAAGCATTGAAATTGCTTTTTTCTTTTTTATTTAATTCTTCTTTGTATAATGTAACATTATACGATTGTGGGTGGATTTTTTGTACTAAAACCTCAATGGGACTGCTAAAAATTGCAATAGGTTTGTCTATTTTAAATGTTTCGTCGTTTTTACCCGATTGAATGATTTCTGAGATTCGTTTATGAGCGTCTTCGTTCAGAATATCGGCAATAGATAATCCTACTTTTATCGTCTTATTAAAAGATGAAGTATTGATAAGTAGCAATTGAGAAATTGTAACATTCTGATTAACATTAAATTGTAAAATAATATTTTTCTCTTTACTCATTTACTCTTTGTTTAACAAGCTTTTTATACGACATTGTCATCTAAAAGGTTTAGCTTTTCCATTAAAAAAAAAACAATGAAATAACTGATATTTCATAAAATTAATGAAAGAAAACATATCCTCATACTGAAATCGTTACTAAACACAAATTAATAATAAATATTATCGTTTACAATAATGGCTATAACGTATAATATGTTATAATTTTCTTTTCAGACGGTTGTTTTGTAATGACATAGAGGTTAAAAACAAGATAAACCGATGTTTTTAGAAAAATGTTAAAAATATCACAATTATGATAAATATCATTGTTTCGGCATTTATTTTATTTTCAAATTTGTAAACATTGTTTTTGGGGCCCAAATGAAACA
>Ga0116186_1000742_pt1 | contig 36670 bp, 24 predicted proteins | sample AD_JPNNA4_MetaG_FD_89806 | JGI IMG/M metagenome (GOLD analysis project Ga0116186, IMG submission 89806) | Active sludge microbial communities of municipal wastewater-treating anaerobic digesters from Japan - AD_JPNNA4_MetaG | ecosystem: Engineered > Bioreactor > Anaerobic > Digestate | place...
ATATTGAATTGTGGAGAATAAGGGAGTCGAACCCTTGACCCTCCCGACCAGAGGTCGGGATGCTCTGACCAACTGAGCAAAAAAACCACTGTTTTATCTTTATGAAGATCATAACAGTGGTCTTGGTGGAGAATAAGGGAGTCGAACCCTTGACCCCCTGCGTGCAAGGCAGGTGCTCTGGCCAACTGAGCTAATTCCCCCGGAGTAGTCCCGCGCGGAGTTGAACCGCGGACCTCTACATTATCAGTGTAGCGCTCTAACCAACTGAGCTACGGGACTGAATTTCAAAGATCTCTTTCTGTATCCAATTGGTTTACTGTCTTTTATGACAAAGAGCACTTTCGCTCCTTCCTGCCCGCTGACTGGTAACCAACTGAGCTACGGACTGAGGGTGCAAAGATATAAATTGATTTTTTTAATGCAAGAATTGAGAACAAAATAAATTTACCTGAATGTAATAATGAAATTCATCAGGAAATTCCAGACCGTCACCACTCCTATTGCCAGTAGTTTTGACAGATAAAAATTGATCTTTAATCTGTCGTTAAGCAAATAAATCACAAAATTATTGATCCCCAGTCCGGCTATTGATATCAGTATAAATGAGAAATACTCAACCGCTATCTGGCTGTTCTCACTCTGAAATGTCCATATCCTGTTCCAGATATAATTCGATGTTGCTGCAAGTATAAAACCCGTTGAATTGGCAATGTATTTATTTACTTTCGCCTTCTCCTTCAGTAACCATGTGGTGCTGAAATCTATCACCATCCCGGATAATCCGACAACACAGAATTTCAGGAACTTGAGTAAAAATAACCTGTCAATCATCCTTCCTGATAATTATTTTAATGAAGCGACTGTTCAATGAAGGTCCGAATGCATTATTAAGAGAAAGACCAAAACTGTATTTCCCCTCGTCGAGCACAGGAATAACAGCATGAATGGTCCCTGAAACAGTTTCCCCCGCCCTGATCATAGTGACCTGATTTTCCTGATTAACATCAACAAGATACAATTCTTTACCCTTCACCAGCACTATGTTCAAACTTACAGGGAAATGCCTGTGATTGAAATCAATATTAAAATCATAGGGATTTGTCATTATATAATCGACATTCACCTCGTCACCCGGATGAAAATCTTTCTGCTTAATATCATATGATATCTTTATCCTGTTCACCGTCTGGAGGCTGTCAGTCCTGTAACCGCCGAATTTTATTGTGTCAGAGGCATAGATCGCCGAATTCCCCAGAGGATTTATACAGACAAAAGCCGGGTTGTTATTGTATTTCTTTTCGAACTGCCATATATCAAACTGCGTCTGACGGGAATATAATGAGCTGATTGCCACTGCTTCCTTCCCGGTAAAAAAAGAATACATTGACGGCCTTTGAAAGGCTCCTGAGAAAACTACAGGCAGATCGCCGGCTTCAGATTCCAGTTCCCTGTATTCCTGTTCCTTTCCTCCAAAGGCAAGGTGCCTGATGAATTTTATATCCGTCAGTGTGAAGATCCTGGCAGCAATGAAAAGGAGTAGAGTCGGCAGGATGAATTTACGGGTGTATCTTAAGATACGCGGATCGGTACGGCATTTTTGAGTTAATATTACTATCAAGGGAACAGAGCATGCGATTGTCCAGTGTGGTTCAACATGCCCGCGGAAAGCAATGAAGAAGAAGAAAATAATGAATCCCGCTATCTGCAGATACAGCGTTCTTTCAAACTGACCGGAAGGCTTATTCTTAAACATTATATAGACCGCGGCTCCTATTGTCAGAGGATTAAACACTGCCAGCTGGTTGGGCAGATATTCAAGGAGGCAACCTAATTTGAATCCTTCCGACCGGTCTACAAGATGATACTGAAAGCTCGGGAAATCATTAGCTAGCTGCCAATGGAAATGAGGTATCAGAATTAAAAGCGCAAATATCCCGGCGAGCCAGAACCGGACTGATTTAAGCAGCTTCAGAGTCGAAAGAATTGTAAATCCAATAACGAGAACAGCCTGATATTTACTGTATATCATCGCGGCCATTGATATAGAGAGAAGAAAAACTGTTCCCCAGTCAGGATTCCTGATGAATTTCCTGTAAGCCAGCAAAAATAATGCAGTGAAAAATAAAAGCGGTCCGTCGGGAGCGGCGATAAAACCATATAAGGAGAACAGACTTATAGACGCAGCTATTATAAAGAATGAGATCACATCCTGTTTCCCGGGATTTTCGATATCAATGATCTTCCAGATAATTATCAGGGTACCGATCTGCAGCAGCACAGTAAAAAACCGGATTCCCAGGTTACCACTGAACAATACTGAGCTGAGCCTGGTAAGCAGAGCAACCATAGGAGGATGATCATAATAACCCCAGGCAAGGTATTTCCCGAACAACCTGTAATAGGATTCATCACTCATCACTTCCATGAAAAGAGCCTGCAGTAGATTAATTAATAACCAGACAGCTAGGAGTATCAGAAATAATTTTCTGCTGTTATCTTTAATGACCTTTAAGTGAGAGGATCCGGGTTTTCCAGGCATAGTCCCTACTTTTTAAAACCGTTGTTTAAATTAACAGATAATTTCAGTGCCTGCTCGTGATATATTGTATGTTCAGTAAAGTGCAATGAATAGATCAGCCTGATGTTCAAAAGATCATTTTCTGCAAAATTTATATAAATATCAGATCTGTTATAAGTTCTGGCCCTGTAAATCGGATCTCCCCAATATAATTCATTATCGTGATCGTTGTAATAATACATCTGCCCCTTGCCGGTATAGAAAGTATTGAAGAGGCCAAAATGTTTGTATTCGATCCTTGCTTCCGACAGAAATCCCGGCTGGACAAACCATCCAGTCATGTCAGCCCTGGCACGGTCAAATCCGCTTACCCAGCCAGCATTGATATCAAGTATGTCAAACGGGGTCTTTCCTGAAAGATCCAAACCGACTGAAGCCATGATCAAAATATTGTCATGCAGTGCTTCATCAACAACCGGATCCATTTTCCCTGCAAAATGAAACATATACCAATAATTGCTGATATAAAATAATCCATGACTGTATTTACCTGAAAAGCCTGTAAAGAAAGTTTCATGCAACTCCGGCGATTGCCGGCCGGTCCAGTCGAGCCACAGTTTAAGCTGAAGCTTCTCATTCGAATAAGCAACCAGAATCCCATTTATGTTTGGACGGTAATATCTTATAGAATCCTGGAAAAAGAATCTCGGATAATCCCTGACGGCAAAATCACGGGGGAAAGCGCCCATCATAAAAAGGAATGGCTGTCTGTCATATTTGTAGTATGCTGTCGGGTAAATATCACCAAGGAACTTATCACTTCCGAACTCATGCAGCATATCTATCCCGGCTGTAAGCGAATGAACTGAATCCCACCTGAATCCAAGTGCCGGGGCGAACCTGACACCGGCCATTGTCTGCGGTATCTGATAGGATGAATGTCCGAATTCAGTGTTATCAAAAAATGAGTAAAGCCTGGCCTCCCAGAATGGCTTTTGAGCAATGCCTCTGGCAGTAAGGAGCAAAGAAATAAAGATCATTAACCGTAAGACTCTCATGATGTCATAATTCCGGATGACAAAATTAGAATTATTAATAACTATATCCCTTCAGAGCAACAGTTTTTATTATAGTGACCAGTCATAAAATCCTCTCCTGATCATCAAGAAGCAATATGCCGGTATTAATTAATGAGTTATAATACCTTTCATTAAATGAATTTACTTATTTTAGCAGATATTTAATTTTCATGTCGAATTTAGTAATAGTCCCTACTTATAACGAGAAAGAAAACGTTGAAGCGCTAATAAAGGCAATCTTTTCACTAAGTGTTCCCTTTGAAGTCCTTATAATTGATGATAATTCTCCTGACGGTACTGCATCTATTGTAAAAAATCTGCAATCTGCCAATAATAATATCCATCTGATTGAACGTCCCGGCAAGATGGGTCTTGGCACCGCTTATATCGCTGGCTTTTCATGGGCGCTAGAGAAGGGATTCAAGTACATTTTTGAAATGGATGCCGATTTCTCACATGATCCGAATGACCTTGTGAGGCTTTTCAATACATGCAATGACGGGGTCGCTGATGTATCAATCGGTTCACGTTATGTCAGCGGAGTTAACGTAATAAACTGGCCCCTGTCAAGAGTCCTGATGTCATATATAGCGTCGATATATGTAAGGGTAATTACCGGTATGAAAATAAAAGACACTACTGCCGGGTTTATTTGTTACAGGAAAGAAGTACTGGAGAATATCAAGCCTCTCAGGATAAAATCGCGGGGTTATTGCTTCCAGATAGAAATGAAATTTATTGCCTGGAAACTCGGCTATAAATTAGTCGAGGTACCTATTATTTTTACCGACAGGAAGCAGGGTATTTCCAAAATGTCAGGAGGTATATTCAGCGAAGCTTTGTACGGGGTGCTGAGGATGAAGCTGAGGAGCTTTTTTATAAGATATAAGAGGCAAGGGGTGTGAAGAGGTTGAAGAGTTGAAGAGTTGAAGAGGGGGCGGAAGGTGGAAGGTGGAAGGCGGAAGGCGGAAGGCGGAAGGAAGAATGGGAAATAAGGAGCGAAGATGAGTTCCATATTAATCAGAAACGCAATAATAGTAAATGAGGGGAGATCTTTCAGGGGAGATTTGCTTATAAAGGATGAGGTTATTTCTGCAGTTGGTTCTGCAAGTCAGGTTGATATCCCAAAAGGTTCTCAGATCATTGATGCGTCAGGTTTATTTCTGATCCCCGGAGTTATAGATGATCATGTGCATTTCAGAGAACCCGGACTGACCCATAAAGGAGATATATACACTGAATCAAGGGCGGCGGCAGCCGGGGGGATAACTTCTTTTATGGATATGCCTAACACTGTCCCGCAGACTGTTACAATAAAAGAGCTTAATGAAAAATTCAGGATTGCTTCGGATAAATCAGTTATAAACTACTCTTTCTATTTAGGTGCAACCAACAGCAACATTCCTGAGGCTTTGAAAGCTGATCCTGCAGAGGTCTGTGGGATCAAAGTATTCCTTGGATCCTCTACAGGAAATATGCTTGCTGATAACGAAGAATCTTTACGGAACCTTTTTAAAGAGGCCTTGCTCCCTGTTGCCGCACATTGCGAAGATGAAAAGATAATAAGAAAGAACATCGACTTTTACACAAAAGAATATGGTGATGAGGTGCCATTCAAAATGCATCCTCTTATCCGCAGCCGTGAAGCTTGTTTCAAATCAGCATCTTATGCAGTAGGGCTTGCCAGGGAATACAATACCCGTCTCCATATTCTCCATGTGTCTACCGCTGATGAGATGAAGCTGTTCAGCAACGAATTGGCAGTCAGGGATAAAAGGATCACAGGTGAAGCATGCGTAAACTATCTCTGGTTTGACGATTCCGGCTATGATGAACATGGAGCTTTGATCAAATGTAATCCGGCAATAAAAACAAGATTTGACAGGGAAGCATTGCGCCAGGGGATAAACAACGATCTTCTGGATATAATTGCCACCGACCATGCACCCCATACTTCTGAAGAAAAATCAGGTTCATATCTTAAAGCTCCTTCCGGTGTGCCGGTGGTCCAGCATTCGCTTCTGTCAATGCTTGAGCTGTGGCATAAAAAAGTATTCAGCATCGAAAAGATAGTAGAGAAAATGTGCCATAATCCGGCACTTATCTTCAAAATCAGTCAGCGTGGATTTATAAGGGAAGGTTATAAGGCTGACCTGTGCCTTTTCAATCCGGATGCTCAATGGACCGTCTCAAAGGAAAATATCCTGTATAAATGCGGCTGGTCGCCATTTGAAGGGACCAGGTTCCAATCGAAAATATTCATGACAATAGTCAATGGGACGATTGTTTATAATAACGGGATATTCACAGAAGACTACCGTGGTCAGAGACTGAAGTTTGACAGGTGAAGAAAGGGCGCAACGGTACAAAGGCACAAAGGCGCAACGGCAGAACCAGGATTCCATGTCATTACATCGTGGTTCCTTTTTGCCGTTGAACCGTTGAACCCTTGTGCCGTTGTGCCGTTGAACCGTTGAACCGTTATGCCTTTCTTACAACATACCGCACCGTGCTTCTTGTCCGTTGTTCCAGAAAGATCTCACGTCCGGTCGTTATTCGTTGTACTGCTGTGGCATCATAATGTCTGATAGTCAGTATTTCAACATCTTCATTATAGATTGCTGAATACTCATCTTTGAGAAAAGCCAGGAGGTTTTCGACTTTCGCTTTCTCGTTATCAACGCAAACGTCTATACTTACTGCACTTGCCTCAACGAGGTTTACTTTTATACCATACTCAAGGAAAAGGTGAAAAATACGTCCGAGATTATCACCCATTACGAATGAAAAGTCCCTGGGAAGGAATGAAATCAGCAACTGGTTCTCTTTCTTAATAAAGACAGGTAATATTTCCCTTAACTGAGGTTCGGCTACAACCATTGTTCCTTTCTCATCGGGGGATATAAATGATTTTACGTAAAGAGGTATCCCTTTGTTCTGTAAAGGCTTGATCGTTTTGGGATGGATCACTTTTGCCCCTGAGAATGTCATCTCAACAGCTTCCCTGTATGACATCTGATCGAGTTTCCTGGCATCAGGGAGCCACCTTGGATCTGCATTGAGAAGGCCTGGAACATCTTTCCAGACTGTCAAGCTCTCAGCTTCAAGCATATTTGCAAGCAAAGCTCCGGTATAATCCGATCCTTCCCTGCCGAGAGTAGTCGCGTGACCTGTTAAAGTCCCGCCTATAAATCCTTGTGTAACAAAAAGTTTTGAATTATTGAAATCAAAAACAGATCGGGTCCGTATGGTACTTTCATCCCATAAAACGTTAGCATCGCGGTATCTCTCATCAGTAACAAGTATCTCCCTGATATCAACCCATTCGTTCTTTATTCCCGATTTCTTGAGAAATTCCGATACAATTATTGTTGACCACAATTCACCGTAAGATACTATCTGATCATATTCAAAATCATAATCAGACCGACCCGGCTTGTTTAGATAATTCTTCAGCTTTGAGAAAGACATATCGACCCTTTCCTTTGCAGAATCTCTGGAGGAGAACAATTCGCCGGTAACGGTCGCATGGTAGCTGTATATATTATCGAGATGATCTTTATAAGTTTTATCATTATCCAGCCATGTTCTGAGAACTTTTTCCAGAGCGTTTGTTGTCTTCCCGAATGCCGAGACAACGACAATCAGATCATCTTTTTCCTTTTTTACGATTCGTACCAGGTTCCTTATTCCGGCTGCATCCTTTACTGATGCTCCGCCGAATTTATATACCTTCATATGAAGAAATTTTCTATAAAATTAGAATTTCGGATTTAAAAACCAACTATCTTAGGATAGCTATGCAGTCATACAGAATTACAACTCTGAACGATTTTATCGTACAAAGGCAGAAGGACTTCCCTTTTGCGAAAGGAGATCTGTCAAGTCTTCTCAGCCATATCGGCACTGCGGCAAAAATTGTCAATAAGAAGATCAACAAAGCAGGGCTGGTTGATATACTTGGCAAATCAGGGATACTGAATATCCAGGGAGAAACGCAGCAGAAGCTTGATATTTTCGCCGACAAGACCTTTACTGAGGCACTAAGGTCAAGCGGGGAATGCTGCGGAATAGCTACCGAGGAGAACCAGAATGAGATTATCTTCACGGATAACCTCTCCAAAAAGGGGAAATATGTTGTTTGCATGGACCCTCTTGACGGTTCATCAAATATAGATTATAATGTATCAGTGGGTTCCATTTTTTCAATTTACCGCAGGCTGTCACCAAAGGGAAAATCTGCGAAAATTGAGGATTTCCTGCAGCCTGGGATCAACCAGGTAGCAGCCGGGTATGTTATCTATGGTTCTTCGACAATGCTTGTTTATTCGACAGGGAACGGTGTTAACGGATTCACACTCGATCCGGCTATAGGAGAATTCTGTCTCTCTCATCTGAATATAAAAACTCCGGCCGACGGGAATATCTATTCCATAAATGAAGGAAATTATAATTATTTCCCCTTAGGTATCAAGAAATTCATAAAGTATTGCCAGGAGAAAGATGAAGATACAAACAGGCCCTTTACATCGAGATATATTGGTTCGCTTGTATCTGATTTTCACCGTAACCTGCTCAAAGGCGGAGTATTCCTGTACCCGCAGAATGAAAGGGCTCCGCAGGGTAAACTGAGGGTTGTTTACGAATGCAATCCGATCTCATTTATTGCAGAGCAGGCTGGCGGAAAAGCTTCAGATGGATTCAACAGGATCATGGAACTTGAATTAAGGTCGCTGCATCAAAGAGCTCCATTTTACGCCGGTTCAGCCAAAATGGTGAAAAAGGTTGAAGAATTTCTCAAGGCATACCCGGATTAGCAGTGGCCCCAATAACTATCCTAATTTGTAATGAACACCTCATTAATTGCTCATTGTTAATTGCTCATTGTTAATTGCTCATTGTTAATTGCTCATTGTTAATTGCTCATTGTTAATTGTGAATTACTCACTCATACCTCAGTGATTCCATCCCGACGCTTCGGCCGGGATCTTTGCATTTCCCTATTCATAACGTAATGCTTCGACCGGGTTCCTTGAAGCCGCTCTCCAGCTTTGAACACTCACCGATAATAAGGCAATAGTATAGGTAATACATACACCTGCAACAAAGACCCATAAAGGGAGCGGTGAATGGAAATAGAATCTCATCAGAAAAATCCTACCAAGCAAAAAGGCAATTGGTAATGCAATTATAAATGAGATAATCAGCCATCTGGTATACCCGATCCCCAGTAATTTTATGACTGAGAGAGTTGTGGCTCCATTTGTTTTTCTGATTCCTATCTCTTTTGTACGGCTGGAAGCAGAAAATGAAGCAAGACCGGACAGTCCGAGGCAGGCAAGAAGAAGTGCAATAAAACAGGCTGTACCTGCCAGATCAGAAGACATATCAAGATTGGAATACGATGGAAGATCCTTATATAAAGTTGGCGCGAAACTCATTTCCGGCTCATACCTGATGTATACATCCCTGATCTTATCCTTTAGCGATGAATAAGTCCCCGATGAGAATCTTATAAGTATGTTATTCCTGCAGGCAGGACTCAGGGAGATTATCGTTGGTGCAAACGGTCCTGCAAGATCCACTGAATGAAAATCCTTAAATACTCCTATTATTGTACCTTCTTTCCCATCGACTGAGATTGTCTTTCCAAGAGGCTCGTCATATTCAAATACTCCTGCGGCAATGTCATTGATCAGAAAGGAAGCGGAATCTGATGGAAATGAGTAGCTGAAATACCTTCCATCAGTGATATTGAGATTGATTGCTGTATTGTATTGATAATCAGTATTTATACACCAGAAATGTAATTTCTCGGAAGCATCTTTTCCTGTCCATGTTACCTCATTTGATACAGTTGTGCCTCTTGCCGGGATACAATTTGTAAAGCTTACAGCTTCTATCCCAGGGATTGAAAGCAGATCTGTTTTCAGGCTTCCCTCATGAGCTTCAAGGTTTCTTGTATTGCCGATCACTATCAGTTTATCATTCTGAAAGCCCATGTCATAATCCCGCATATAATTATCCTGGGTTTTAATTATCATCATAAATATTATCAGGACTACGGGGATTACAAACTGAAAAACAATAAGGCTCTGCCTGAAGAATGAATAACTGTGACTTTTTACTATTTCACCTTTCAGGACACTTAAAGGATTGGATGATGAAAGATAAAGAGCAGGGAGCAATCCGGAAAGAATCCCCGTAGAGATCATTATAGCTGCCAAGATTAATACAACCCTGAAATCTGCAATTGTGAAACTGATCCCGGCATTAAACTGAGAATTGACAAGAGGAATCAGCAAGCGGACAAGAATGATTGAGAACAAAAGACTGATCGCTGTAATAACAAATGTTTCAGTCAGATATTGAAAGATGATCGCTGATCTGGAGGCGCCTGCAACTTTTTTTATCCCTGCTTCGCGGTACCTCTTAATATTCATTGCAACCGCAAGATTAATAAAGTTGAAACAGGCGATTAAAAGGATCGCAAATGCAATACAGCCAAATATTACCACATACTGCATTCCATCCCATACCCGTCTTCCACCGGCATAATTATAAAGGATCTTTTCCCTTAAGGGGAACAGGAACAATTCCTGATTCAATGTGGTTTCCTGGTTCTTTATTAAATCCCTGATCTTATTATTGATCTTCGTTATATCAGAATTTTCGGATACAAGCGCCCAGTAATGGCAGGAAGATGCGCCTGTTTCGTTAGCCAGCGGGTTTCCAGCCAGGAATTTTGACAAGGGGATAATAAAATCAAACTGTAATAATGATTGGGAAGGCACATTTCTGATCACTCCTGTAATCTTATAAGCTTCCTGTTTTTCATTGTCTTTAATCACCGCTGTTTTGCCAATGCAATCAGTGGTTTCAAAAAGTTTCAATGCCATGCGCTCGGAGATAACTATTGTATTAAGTTCTGAGATTTCATTAGAATTACCCCCGGAAGCCATAGGGAAAGAAAAGATATTCAGGAAATTATCGTCAGCATAAATACCCTGTTCTGTGAATGATCTGTCTCCGTTAATAAAATTCAGTCCACCTGGCACTACACGTGTTATCGCTTCTAATTCAGGCACATTGGCATTAAGATCCCCGACCAGGGAGGCAGAAAGAGGCTCTTTAAGAAAACGGTCTCCGTTAAAAAAAGTAACGATTGCCTCAACCTGGTAAAGACGATCATAGTTCTTATGGAATTTATCATAACTGAAAATGTTCAGGATATACAAGGCAGCTATGATAGCACAGGTCTGTCCAAAAGAAAGGCAAAGGAAATTTAAAAGAGAATAAGTCTTGTTACGCATTAAAAACCGGACCGAGGTCTTAAGAAAATTCCTTATCATATTCAACTATTTAATTGCTAATTGTTAATTGCTAATTGCTAATATTATCGCTCGAAATTAGTCCGTCTGTCAGCCGTATTATCCTTCTGCTGTATTTCGCAAACTCCTCATTATGAGTGACCTGAATAATTGTGATGCCCTCACTATTAAGCTGTGATAAAAGTTCCATGATCTGTTTTCCCTGGTCGGAATGAAGATTCCCTGTCGGTTCATCGGCCAAAAGTAATTTTGGTTTTCCAACTATCGCACGGGCAATACCCACTAGCTGTTGCTGCCCTCCGGATAGTTGTGCCGGGAAGAGATCTTTTTTAGCCACCATGTTAAAGCGGTCTAGCATATCGGCAACCAGACCCTGACGTTCCTTGCTTTTTACACCCTTGTAGATAAGCGGAGTTTCGATGTTTTCGTAAACAGTCATTTCGTCAATCAGATGGAAAGCCTGAAAAATAAATCCCACGAAATTCCGGTGAAATTCCACCTTTTTCTTTTCATTGAGCTTGTGAGCCGGCTGGTCGAGGAAATAGTATTCTCCTTCGGATGGTTCGTCGAGCATTCCTATTATGTTAAGTAGGGTTGATTTACCTGCCCCGCTTGGCCCCATTATTGTAACAAATTCACCTTCAGATATTTCAAGATCAATATCTTTCAGAACGAAAGTTCTCTGGAACTTTGAATCGTAGTACTTGTAAATGTTTTTTAGTGAAATCATATCAATTAACAATTAGAAATTAACAATTAGCAATGAGCAATTAGCAATGCGCAATTAACAATGAGCAATTAACAATGAACAATTAACAATGAACAATTAACAATGAACAATTAGTAATGGTAAAAATTATCATTTATTTTATTTGTTTTTGGTTGTATTGATGATGGTATAGAGTAGTTTGAGGAGTTCTTCACAGTTTTCCATTAGTTTATTAAATTGGTCATCTGTGAGGTATTCTGTAGCATGCAGAAGCCTGAGCCAGTATCTTGTTTCGCAAGCTTCTTTATAGGCAATCCCCATTTTTGCGACGAAATCTTTTTCGGATATGCCACCGACAGCTTCTTCAATATTTGCACCTATAGATGTTCCGCTCCGTAAAATCTGTTTCGCAAGCACAAACTCCTTTTTATCATTCACCAATGTCTGATATAATCTTACGATACTAACCGAAAACTTAAATGATTTCTCTGCAACTATATTTTCCTTCATATCCTGTTTTTTAAATTATTAATTGCTAATTGTTAATTGCTAATTGTTAATTGTCACTCATATCTCAGTGCCTCTATCCCGACGATTCTGTCGGGATTTCGGCTCTCCTCACTATTCGTACCGGAGAGCCTCCACCGGATTTCTCGTTGCCGCCCTCCAGCTTTGCCAACTAACCGTCAGCAGTGCAATTCCCAGTGCCAATACTCCCGCCAGGGCAAATATCCACCAGCTCAGTTCTGTTTTGTAGGCAAAGTTCTCAAGCCATTTATTCATGACGTACCAGGCAATGGGTGTTGCAATTACAAATGCTATGGCCACCCATTTTACAAAGTCGCGGTTCAGCATAACCATTACTTCTGAAATCCGGGCACCATTTATTTTGCGGATCCCGATTTCTTTTACCCGGTTCAGACATATCATAAAAATCTGGACGAGGATGCCCATGCAGGTCAGCGCGATGGCAATCAACGAAAAGAAGGTTATAGAACTGGCGAGCTTCTCTTCCTTTTCATACATCGATTGAAACAAATCGTCGTAAAAAATAAAACTGAAGGGTTCGTAAGGCGAAATGGATTCCCATATCTTTCTGATCTGTCCGATATCCTGCCCGGCATTACCTGGAGCCAACCGTACCGATAGCACATTGCTATACAGGCCTCCGTCAAAAATCAGTGCCAAAGGTTCTACGGTACTATGATACGATTCGAATTTGAAGTCATTAAGGATGCCAATCACTTCTAAACCACCTTCCGGTCCGTTATTGAATCTTTTCCCTTCGAAACTGTCCCAGCCAAATTGCTTCAGGGCTTCCTCATTTATGAGACACGCTTTGTTCAGATCGCCATCCATGAAATCGCGGCCTTTGAGAAGTTCAAATCCCATTGTTTTAATATAATTATCCCCAACCGGGATACAATTAATATCAAAACTCTTCTCACCCGTATTGCTGCCATACTTGTTGTTTATCATGCCCGGACAACCAGAACTCAGAGAAGTGCCCAATACAAAGGGAAGTTTATCTATTTCCTGTCTCATGGTATTAGTTTGTTGAAACATAAAGGGGATATCAATCCGTAACAACAGCTCACAGTCGAAACCCAGATCGGAGTGTTTTACAAAACTGAGTTGTTTGAAAATAATCATTACCACTGCTATCAGGGCAACCGAAGCCGTAAGCTGGAAGGTCAGCATGATCTGTTTTCCCAATTGCCTCCTGTTATGTTTCCCCCTGAAACCTGACAGAAATTCTGTAATCCTGAACTTCGACAAAACGTATAAGGGGGCGAGGCTGTTGATTAAGATTACAACCACCACTGCAGCCAGAAAAACAGGAGCAACTGCAAGCCAACCATGCCAGTTTACATGAAGCGCCTTCCCAAAAAGTCTTCCCGCATAGGGCAGAGCCAACAGTGCTATAAAAACTGAAAAGACGAGAGAGATTATAATGCCAGATGTGACTTCGGTAAAGGTGTAGCCGATCAGATCTTTCCACCCCGCGCCATTGGTTTTGTTAATTCCGGTTTCCTTCAGTTTTGCATATTGCATCGAGATAGAGTAGCTCACATAGTTGATACTCGAAAGGAGGAGAATAAGCGCAGCAATAGCTATGAAGATTTTAAGGAGGGCCGGATTCCCTTTTGCATGGCGGCTTTTAACAGTGAGTTCCGACAGGTAGATATCGTCAAGTTTTTGCATGGCAAGGCTGTCGACATCAAGCGATTTAATTGTGGCTGAATTGTTCAAATCATTTGCCAGGTTGTTCGGGTCTGCCCCACTTTTAAGCATTACAAACAGATTTGTCGGGTTGTAACACTTGCCATTATTGCAGGTATTTGACATCCGGAACTCTTTATTCTCACTGTTAAGAATAACATCGGCCCGGAAACTTGAATTGGGTGGAAGTTCGTCGAAAATCCCGGTTACAGTGCCTGAAAAAAAATTGTGTACATTTATCCGCTGTCCCAAAGGATTTTGTTTACCAAAAAGCTTTTCCGCAGTGGCCTTCGAAAGGACAACAGACTCTTTCCCATCGAAGGGTTTATCCGCTGACATTTCAACCATGTTGACCGAAAAAATAGAAAAGAAATTATTCGTGGTTGTCAGCAGGTGCTGGATCTCAGTATATGCATGCGTTTGTTCATTTTTAACTGTTATCTTCATCCCGTTTTCATATTCAAGCGGGCAGGCATCCTCAACTGCGGCATAACCGGTGGTTATCACAGGAAACAAATCCCAGTTCAGGTTGCACCGGTTCTGTTTTACATCATATAGTCTGTAAATATTTAAGTGATTGGCAAAATTTTTATTGACACTTACTTCATTCTGATAAAACAAACCTATCAAAATACAGGCTGCAAATCCTATTGAAAATCCACCCAGAACAAGGAAGGAATACCACTTATTCTTCAATAAATTTCGAATGGCAAGTTTTAAATAATACAGAATCATATTCCTGATATTTTAATTCATTCTTATTAAGTCCCCCCTGGGGTCCCGGTAACTTTCGAGACAAGGCGGGGCTAAATACCCGGTTCAATGTTCATTGCTAATTGTTCATTGCTAATTGTTCATTGCTAATTGTTCATTGCTAATTGTCACTCATACCTCAAAGCCTCAACCGGATTTCTTGTCGCCGCTTTCCAGCTTTGCCAACTAACTGTCAGCAGTGCAATCCCCAATGCCAATACTCCTGCCAGGGCAAAGATCCACCAGCTTAAACTTGTTTTATATGCAAATCTCCCGAGCCAGTGGTGCATTAAGTATCCCGCAACAGGGCAGGCAATCAGAAAGCCGACTATGATCCACCTTAGGAGTCTGCTGTTGATCATGCCCAGTATTTCTAATACATTGGCTCCATTTACTTTTCGTATACCGATTTCTTTCACTTTGCGCTGTATGGAGAACAGCGACAAGGCAAACAATCCCATTGATGAAAGGATAATGGAAATACTGCAGAAAAAGGAAATAAATTTTACCAGTATCTCATATTTTCTATGTTTGTCGTTAAACAATCCTCCGATGGTATAATATTCGAAAGGATAGTCAGCGATCAACTCTTTCCATACCGACTTTATCACCTGGATACCATCATCATATTGTCCATCTCTTATCTTAACCAAAAGATTCCTTCCCTCTTTATTTACTGCAACAATTGCAGGTGGCACAAGACTTTCAAGCCCTTTCCAATGGAAATCTTTAACGATACCTGCGATCTCCATTTCAGAACCGGGAACAATCATCCCGATCGGATCTTTAAGCTGAAGTAACTTCAGCATAGTCTCATTTATATAACATTTATTGCTCTGTCCTGTAGTGTTCGAATTAGTTTCTTTGCCTTCAATAAGTTCAATGTGGAGAGTATTTAGATAATCCTCGTCGCCCTGGAAAAGCAGGGTAGTATATTCTTTCTTCTCTCCGTTATCGTCATACTTCCAGCTGACCATAGAAGCTTCCCTGACGGGTGATGCGCTGCAAACAGAAACCTTTTCGATTGATGAATTATTCAGAAGACTGTTTTTAAAAGCCAGTTTCTTATCGCCGAATGGAGCGGGAAGCCTGAATTCAATTACATCTCTGTCAAGACCAATTGGTTTATTATGAATGTAGTTGACCTGACGGTAGAGGGTAATTGTGCAGATAATGAGTGCAATTGAAACAGAATATTGAACGGCATTAATTATTGAAAGTTTCTTGTTTTTTCCTATTACGACACCTGATGTGATGGAGATTGGTGTTTGTAAAAAGTTATTAATGAATATATTAGTACTAAATAAGCTTAGTATTACAACTCCACAAACGATCATGAAAATAATTATCAATAACTGAGGGTGAAAGAAGCTGTTGAACGACAAATCGCTACCGTTCAGTTGATTAAAAAGGGGAAGCAAAGACTTTACAGCGATAACGCTGATGATCAGCGCTATAAATATAAGAGTCGAGAATTCGACCCCCAGCTTTTTCACCAGCGTTATGTTGGTCCCACCGATAATCCTGATCATCCCGAGTTCCTTTCTCCTGTCCATTATAAGATTGAAGAACAGATTAATGTAATTGAAAAAAGCAATAAACAAGACAATTGCGGCTATAGCCATCGAGATTCTTATTTTGCTTTTCACTTCAGGAGTAATATTTATCGATTTTAAATCGTTCAGATAAAGATTTACCGTTTTGCCCTCCCAGAAGAAAGGGATCGATGATGTTTGGAGGTTCAGCTTTTCTTCCAGTTTTCTTTGATCGGTATTTTCTTTAAGCAATAAATATGCATCAGTACCACGCAGTTCCTTGCCGTTGATTGAAGTAAGCAAATCAAAATGAATATGAGATTTCCCGGGTTGGGTTACAACACCTGATACTGTATAAATCCGGTCACCTCCTCTGGCTTTTATAATTAACTGATTACCCAGTGCCTTTTTATCACCAAAAAACTTTTGGGCTGTATGCTTTGAGAGTATTACATTATTGTCTGATAAAGAATTGACCGGACTACCTTCGATGAACTGATAGGAAAAGAGATTAAAAAACCCGGGATTTGTTTCGAACAGATCAAGATCCTGATAATATGTATTATTATCGGCAACTATCTGATCATAGTTATGTTTGTTCCATTGACAATAATCCTCAACTTCAGGAAAATTATTTTTAATGTATTCTGGTGCAGCATAAGTAATGTGATTCATTTTCTGGCCTTCAACCCAGGGATCATCCGATTGGAGGCGGACAATCCGGTTTTTGTTTTTGTGAAACCCGTCTATTGCATACTCATCAATTATAAAACCTGTAAGCAGGAATACTGTTGTAAAGCCAACAATAAGGCTTAATACTATAATACCTGAAATAGTTTTTCTCCTCAGAATTACCCGAAATGTTTTGCTTAGTTGTTGTATTATCATTTGGTTTTTTGTTTTATTCAAATTTCAGTGTCTCATGGAATCTCTTCTTTCAGCTCACAATTCTATATCATTCAATCCCTTATAATCCTCCCGGAAGTTTAGCGATAAATACCCTGTTAATTATTTTTCATACCTAATTGTTAATTGCTAATTGTTAATTGCAAATTGTCACTCATACCTGAGTGCCTCAACCGGATTCCTTGTTGCCGCCCTCCAGCTCTGCCAGCTGACCGTTAATAATGCAATTCCCAACGCCAGCAAACCTGCCAGGGCAAAGATCCACCAACTCAATTCTGTTTTATAAGCAAAACTTTCGAGCCATTTGTGCGAAGCGTAATACGCAATTGGGGTTGCAACTAGAAATGCAATAGCAACCCATTTCACAAAGTCTTTGTTCAGCATTGTCAGGATCTCAGATACTTTTGCCCCGTTCACTTTGCGAACGCCGATTTCCTTTATACGCCGCTGGCAGGCAAACAACGACATCGCAAGAATTCCAAGGCAGCAAATCAAAACAGCACATCCGGCAAACAGTGTAAAGGTTCGCCGGAACTGAAGTTCCGACTTGTACAGGTCTTCAACAGCCTGATCGAAAAAGCTGATTTCAACAGGAAAATCCGGAGAGACACCGGAAGCCTTACTTTTAATTTCTTCAATCGTATTGTGCAATGTCAGGAAATCTGCGGTTCTCAGGTTTACAAGGCACCAGGAGGCAGTGGGTTTATTCTGGATTATCAAGGAGCCAATTGGCTGGTTGAACGATTTATAATGAAAATCCTTCACAACCCCGATAATCTCTGAAAGTCCGGCGTCGACATCGAAACCCATTACAAGCTTTATCCCGACAGGATTTTCAAGCTTATGTTCGCGGACGAAGGTCTCATTAACCACCATCTTATTGTCATCGGTAGCCAGGTCGTCGGAGAAGAAACGACCCCTTGTTAGTTGAAGACCTGTCATTTCCAGAAATGCAGCATCGGCATTGAAAGTGTCAAAATTATATTGTTTTTTTTCTCCTTCTCCGCCCTGAGAGGTTGTCCAGTGTGACATATCGGTACCAGGAAAATACTGCGAAAATGATATTTGATTCACTGTTGAATTCTCCTGAAGAAGTTTTTTCAGGACTTCCTTTTGACTGTTCAGTTGTGGAGTCAGTTTCAACCCAACAATATTTTCCTGGTTGAATCCCAGGTCGCTGCTGCTAAAATTTACCTGTTTCTGAACTAATACTGTAAAGGCTATAAGCACAATAGCAATTACAAACTGAGTGGTGACAAGAATTCCTCTGGCAACAGGCTTTGAACGCCCCTTTTCAATTGCTTTTTTCAGATTATCAGTTGCTTTCGATGACGAAATCCGAAGTGCCGGAATAATACTGAAAACCAGGCTCAGAATAAAAGTTCCGGATAAGGCAACAACCAGGAATGAAGGTTTATAAAGTAAAAATGGATTGAAATGTATTCCGGTAAAACGACTTATCAGAGGGAAAAACAGAAGAACAAAAAGTATGGCCAGAATAAGCGACGCCAGGAACAAAATAAAAGCTTCGGCGAGGGTATTCCGGAGAATTGCTGTTTGTCCGGCACCAATCACCTTGAGTACTCCTGTCTGCTTTATTTTCTCCAGCCACTGGGAGGATGAGATATTGATAAAGTTGACAAGTGCAATTATCAGGACTAATCCAGCTACCATAACAAGTATCATCACTTTTCGCTTATCCCCCGAGATCAGGTATTTATTCCCGGCTACCCAGGACGGAGTAAAATACAGTTTTTGCAGAGGGATTAATTTTCCCTGGGATTTATCTATTGGCTGGGAATCCGGGAAAAGTGAGCTGATTGTTTTTGCTGTTTCAACAGGATCACATCCCTCTTTAAGAAGGACAAATGTCTGGAAATTATTCCACCCCCATTCTTTAAATTCATCACCGTTTGGGTTTACAATTTTACGGGTTTCATTATTGGCAAGTGAACTGAAAGACAGAACTGTATTTGCTTCTGGTTCTTCAAGTACAGCTGATACTGTCAGGTAATGGTTATTGTTCACCTTCAGCGTTTTACCCAATGCAGGTTCAGGGCCAAAAAGTAACCCGGCCAGATTTTTGGATAGTACAATTGTCATGGGCTCGTTAAGTGCATTTTCTATATTTCCTTCAACGGCATGATATGTAAAGAGATTGAAAAAATCCCTGTCGGCAAAAACCATATCAGAGGTAAGGGGCTCATGATTACCGGCTTGAAAAACCGGTGCTTGCCACATTGCCGCCATCCTTACAGAGGCCTCCACATCCGGAACACTGAGGTCGATCTGGTCCTTCAGTACGGCAGGAGAATAAATTGCATTGTTTTCTTTTGAAAACAGATAAACCCTGTCGCCGTTTATATGGTAATTATCTGTTGTCAGTTCGCTGTACGAATATACCGACAGAATAATTACCAAAGCCAGACTTACAGTCAACCCAAGTAAATTGATCAGGTTGGTTGCCGGTTTCCGGATGAAATTACGGTAGGTTGATTTTAAAATGTTATGCATTTCGCAATTTGTCTTTTAATCCTGTTTTTAATTTATAAGCAGTCCCTTCCATCCTTGCAGTTCTTAAAGCCCCCCTGAGGTCCCGATAACTATCGGGATGGGGGTACCCCCCCTGCGATCACGACAGCTTTTATTAGTCTTGTAAATACTTTGCTAATTGTTAATTGCTAATTGCTAATTGCTAATTGCTAATTGCCAATTGCCAATTGCCAATTGCCAATTGCCCATCTCCTACACCTGGCTCCCCTGGGTACTCTCAGTAATTATCTGCCCGTCAAACAGGTTAATCACCCTGTGGGCAAAACCTGCATTCTCAACCGAGTGAGTGACCATTACTATCGTTGTACCGGCACGATTGAGGTCGGTCAGGAGATTCATTACCTCCAGCCCGTTCTTTGAATCAAGATTACCTGTCGGCTCATCAGCCAGGATCAGTTTTGGCCCTGCAACAACAGCCCTGCTGATCGCAACTCTTTGCTGCTGTCCGCCTGAAAGCTGCTGCGGGAAGTGTTTTCTACGGTGCCCCATTTTCATCTGCTCCAGGACAGATTCAACCTTATCCTTACGTTCCCTTGCTTTAAGCTTAAGATATATAAGAGGAAGCTCAATATTCTCATAAACAGTGAGTTCATCAATAAGGTTAAAGCTCTGAAAAACAAAACCGATATTCCCTTTGCGCATCTGGGTCCTGTGACGTTCGGACAGCTTTCCTACCTCATTCCCGTTAAAATAATACTCTCCCCCTGTAGGATTATCAAGCAAGCCCAGAATGTTAAGGAGTGTTGACTTACCGCATCCCGAGGGTCCCATTATTGCAAGGAATTCTCCTTCCTTTACATGCAGATTAACATTATTAAGCGCTGTGGTTTCTATTTCTTCTGTGAGAAATACTTTTGTTAAGTTGATTGTTTTTATCATGGTGATTTTTTTAATGGAGACCGGAGTCCGGACACCGGAAACCGGATCATTTCAGTGATTAATTAAATTTTTCTTTTCGGGTTTTTATTGTTTTAGCGAAGACCGGAGTCCGGACACCGGAGACCGGATTATTTTAATGATTAATTAAATTTTTCTTTTCGGGTTTTTATTAGTTGAAATAGTTGAGCTGATATTTTTTTTGAATTTTCTAAAAGATCTAGATATTCATCATTCTTAAGATAATTGAGTTTTGAAGCAATAATTAACTGGGTCCTGACTTCCGCTATAGAGCCTTTAGCAATAAATAAAAAATGAATAAACTCTTTGTTATACTGTCTCTCAAAACCTTCTGCAATATTTGAAGGAACTGAAACAGAAGCTCTATAGATCTGATCCCTGAAAGAAAAATCCTTGCATTCCTTGAAACTTATGTTAATGGTTACACACAGATCAATTGCATTTTGCCAGACATTAAGATCTTCGAATTTTTCAACCTTATTTCCCATATTTGATAGATTAAAATATATCCTATTTACTTATTTCCTGTTTCCTGTCTCCTGTCTCCTGTCCCGCTTCTCGGGATTTCGTCGCTTTGTTCCTCATCTCCGGTCCCGCTCCGCGGGATTGCGTCGTTTTACTCCTTATCTCCGGTCTCCGGTCTCCGGTCTCCGGTCTCCGGTCTCCATTATTTAAATATAATCCTGTCGGCATTGCCAAATAGTTCATAACCTGATGTAATAACCTGTTCACCTGTATTAAGTCCCTCGAGGACTTCATAATACTGAGGGTTCTGCCTGCCGAACCTGATATTCCTTTTTACAGCTTCTGTTCCGTTTGCATTAAGAACAAATACCCATTGGCCTCCGGTGCTCTGGAAGAATCCTCCTCTCGGGATAAGAACCGCATTACCTGCTTCTCCCAGTTCAAGCCTCATCTGATATGTTTGCCCGGTCCTTATATTATCAGGCTTCGCTCCTTCGAAGACCATCTCAATCTCAAACTGCCCTCCCCTTACCTCAGGCAGTACTTTCCTTACAACCAGATCGTATTTAGTACCGCTCCTGTCAAATGAGCATTTTAACCCATGGACTATCCTGTCGATGTAATATTCGTCGGTCCGTGCAGTAACTTTGAAGTCCGTCAGAACATTTATTTGTCCGACCCTTTGCCCCGCAGATAAAAGCTGACCGACTTCAGCATCAAGCATTCCAAGCTGGCCGTCGACGGGAGCCTTAACATCCAGATCATCCATCCTTGCCCGGACCAGCTGATACATCTGCCTCATCTTAACAAGGTCCTCTTCAAGAGTTTGCATGGATGTTGTTCGTAGTAATGAATCATTTACAGCTTTGATCTTATTTATTTCCAATAGTTTTACTTCATATTCATAATCCTCTTTAGATTGAATGTACTCTTCAACAGGAACGTATTTATTTTTAACAAGGATCTCGTTCTGTTCGTAAGTTCTTTTCCGTCGTGTCATCCGGTAACGGCTGTCAAGCATATCTTTTCTCGATGCGATCTGTGCTGCTTCAAAGGAGACCTTTGTATTCCTCAGGTAATTCTCTTTTTCAGCTAACGATGCCTCACTGTTAAGGATTGTCTGATAAAGTTGCCTGTTCTCGAGCTTAAGTATCACATCACCTTTTTTAACCATCGACCCTTCCTCAATAAGACGTTCTGTCACCCTTCCCCCTTCAATTGCATCGAGGTATATTGTTGTTATTGGTTCAACTGTTCCGATTACGGAGATATAATCATTGAAGATCCCGCTTTCTACAGCACTTATTGTAAGTTTATCCCGCTCCACCCGGAAAGCAGAGCTGTGATCCCCGAAAATCATAATGCCTGCTAGCAACAGGAACAATGCCCCACCTGCTATCCAGATAACATGCTTCTTCTGTAAACCTTTTTTCTTTTCAATTAACCTGTCCATTCCCATATATGGTACATTTTTAGTCCTGATTCTGAAACCAACAATTATGCCATAATTCTATGTGATTAATTTATAATTATTTAACCTCTCATAGTATTGTAGTATAGTAAATTAAATTTACATAATATTGTAAAATATTTTTTCATAAAATTTGGAAAATTCACATTATGGTAGTAATTTTATAGAATAATGACATTTATTCCCGGAGTCAAAATACTACTCACTGTAAAAAATCATGCAGCAAAATCAGGGTAATATTCTGGTAGTTGACGACAACAAGAGCATTCTGGCTACTCTTGATATTATGCTTTCCCCTGTCTTCAATAAGGTTACACTTCTTCCCGGACCCAATCAGCTGATCACTACCCTGAAAAAGGAAGAGTATAACCTCGTGATCCTCGATATGAACTTCAGTGCCGGGATAAATACCGGCAACGAAGGTATATACTGGCTTAAAAGGATAAAAGAAACTGATCCCGACATATCAGTCGTTATGATCACTGCTTTCGGTGATATTGAGCTGGCTGTCAATGCTCTTAAAGAAGGTGCTTCAGATTTCATTCTGAAACCCTGGGACAATGAAAAACTTATTGCCACGCTCAAAATGGCGGTCCAGCTGAACATTTCCAAAAAAATGGTCACGGAACTCAGTGAGAGAGAGACAGAACTGAAAAGGGAGATAAACAAGGAACGCAGAGATATTATAGGCTCATCTCCTGGACTGCTGAATATTATGAATATGGTCCGCAAGGTTGCCAGAACCGACGCGAATGTCCTGATTACCGGAGAAAACGGTACAGGGAAAGAACTTATTGCCAGAGAGATCCACAGGTTGTCAGCCAGGACAAAGGAGATCCTTGTGACAGTCGATATGGGAGCAATAAGTGAATCGCTCTTTGAAAGCGAACTTTTCGGACATACGAAAGGATCCTTTACTGACGCTCATGAAAACCGGGCCGGGAAATTTGAGACAGCAAATAAAGGAACCCTGTTCCTTGATGAGATAGGGAACCTGTCATTTCATCTCCAGGCAAAGATCCTTGCAGCTCTGGAAAACAGGCAGATATCACGGATCGGCTCAAACCAGCTTATCCCGATAGATATAAGACTGATCTGCGCCACTAACAAGAATCTTGACAAGATGGTAAGTGAAGGATTGTTCCGCCAGGATCTTCTGTATCGTATCAACACAATTCAGATTGAAATCCCTCCACTGAGGGAACGCGGTAATGATATTACGATCCTGGCTGAATATTTCCTCAATAAGTACTCACGGAAATACAACAAACCAAACCTGAAGATAAACCAACAGGCAAATGAGAAACTCCTTAGATACTCCTGGCCGGGTAATATCAGGGAACTGCAGCATACTTTAGAGAAGGCTGTAATCCTCAGTGAATCAGATATCCTAAGACCGGAGGATTTTTATCTCAAAACAATTGATATCTCTGAAAAAAGCAAGACTCTCCCGACCCTTGAAGAAATGGAAAGACAACTCATTCACCAGGCTCTTGAGATCAATAAAGGTAATTACAGCGCTGCTGCCGAAAAGCTTGGAATAACACGCCAGACCCTCTACAACAAACTTAAAAAGATGGATCAATGATCAACAGGAGTTTCTACCTTGCTCTTGCACTGAGAATTTTACCACTAATAATACTTTCTTCCCTTATTGGCTTCTTCATTGCAACCGACCGATCACCAGTTCTTATTCTGTTATGCTTCGCCGGGGTCATGCTATCCACCATTTCTCTTGTGAAATACCTGAACACTGCCAACGACAGGATCCGTTTCTTTTTCGATGCAATAAGGAATGAGGATTCAACACTTTCTTTCCCGGTTGAATCGGAAAATAAAAGCCTCCGGGAATTATACAGGAGCATGAACCGGGTAAACCAGCAGATACAACAGCTGAAAATTGAAAACAGGCAACAGGAACAATACTTCGCGCGGCTGATAGAGCATCTGGCTACAGGTATTATCACTTTCAACAGGAAGGGCTTTGTGTTTCATGCAAATTCAGCTGCAAAACGATTGCTTTCAACTGATATTCTTACGCACCTGCAGCAGATTGAAAGAATCAACCAGAGGCTCTATCAGGCAATTTCAAATATTAAACCTCCTGAACAGAAACTGGTCTCTGTACCTACTTCACTTGGAGATATCCAGCTTTCACTCAAAGCAACTTCTCTTAAAACCGGAGAAGAGGAGATGGTAATCCTGTCTGTTCAGGATATAAGAAATGAACTTGATGAGAAGGAGCTCGATTCATGGCTTAAGCTTATCAGGGTGCTGATGCATGAGATCATGAACTCCCTCACTCCCATTACTTCGCTATCGGAAAGCCTCGTGCACATTTTCAGTAATAAAGGTCAGCCTGTCAGATCAGAAGAATTGAACGATGCTACAATATCGCTCACTTTGAACGGGCTTAATGTGATCCAGGAACAGGGAAAGGGATTAATGTCTTTTGTTGAGTCATACCGGCGTCTGACAAGGATCCCCGAACCCGATAAAAGGCAATTCAGGATAGACAGCCTGTTTGACAGGGTTCGAATACTATACAGATCTCTCGAGAGAAGTGAAACTGTCGATCTGGCCCTGGATTTGGCTGATCCTGGTATGGAAATCTTTGCTGATGAGAACCTGATTTCCCAGGTGCTTATCAATCTTCTGAAAAATGCACTTGAAGCCAATGAAAAAAATCCTTCAGCCCGGATCTCCATAAAAGCAGGTTATGATACTGATAAGCGGCCTGAGATATGTGTCACGGATAACGGACCGGGGATCCCTGAAAAAAATATCGAGGAGATCTTCGTACCTTTCTTTACGACGCGGAAAGATGGCTCAGGGATCGGGCTGAGCATCTCGAAGCAGATAATGAGGGCACACAGAGGAACGATCAAAGTGAGATCAAAGCCGGGAAAAGAGACAACATTCTGTCTCACTTTCAGTAATTAAAAGTTTTCCGGTAAAATGATTTAAATTTGCCGCCACATTCCGGCGATGAAAGAAAACGAACTTATCGGTCTCTATGATAAACACTCGTCGATCCTCAGTCTGGCTGGATCGATTGAAAATCAGAAATTTCAAAGACTTGGGCTTACAGGTTTATCGGGATCATTAAAAGCTTTGATCCTTGCCCGGATATTCCTTAAGACATCTCTTACCCATCTTGTCATACTGCCTGAAAAAGAAGATGCTGCTTATTTCTATAACGATCTGGTGGCGATGACCGGCGATGATTCCGTTTTCTTCTTCCCATCAACATTTAAAAGATCTGTTCAGTATGAGCAGACTGAACCGGCTAATATTGTTCTCCGGACCGAGGTGCTGAATCATCTCGCATCAGGGAAAAAAAAGGGAATAATAGTCACCTACCCGGAGTCGGTAATGGAAAAGGTCATAAGCCGGCGTAACCTGAAAAAAAACACCTTAAGTATCTCCAAAGGCGATAAGATCTCACTGGAGTTCCTTGAGGAGGTGTTGAGGGAGTATAATTTTGAAAGGGTCGATTTTGTATATAAGCCCGGCCAGTATGCCATAAGAGGAAGCATAGCAGATCTTTTTTCTTATTCTGCTGATCTTCCGTACAGGATCGATTTCTTCGGGGAAGAGGTGGACTCAATTAGGACCTTCAATACAGATGATCAGCTGTCGGTTGCCATTCAGAAACAAATATCAGTCATCCCAAATATTCAGGATATTTCAATTGAGGAGGTAAATGATTCATTTACTGACTTTTTACCACCATCTGCCTTTGTCTGGTTTGATGATTCAGCATTCATCAGGGACAAAATGAACAACATCTTTTTTCAGGTTGTGGAAAGAGAAGAGTCAGGACAGATCTCCGGCAAAAAGGATCTGATCATGACCGGCAACAGGTTCTTCGATGATTGTGCCAGATTCAGAACAGCTGAATTCGGTAAGAGAGGAGTATTTCCCCCGGAGCAAAGCTTTGAATTTCACTCTGAACCCCAGCCAGTATTCAATAAGAATTTTGAACTGCTTTCTGAGAAACTCGTTTCCAACAGTATTTCCGGTCGAAGGACATTCATCATTTCAGAAAGCCAGTCGCAGATCGACAGGCTCAGGGATATTTTCGCTGAGATAAATCCTGATGTGCAGTTCACCCCAATGTTGCTTAACCTGCACAGCGGTTTTACAGATAATGATCTGAATATTTCGGTATATACCGACCATCAGATATTTGACCGATACCATAAATTCAGGATACGAGGTTATTTCACACGCCACGAGAGCATTTCCGTCAAAGAATTAACAGGACTGAATCCGGGAGATTATGTAGTGCATATCGATCATGGTATCGGCAAATTCGGAGGTCTTGAGAAAATAGAGGTGAACGGAAAGATCCAGGAAGCAATCAAACTTGTTTACCGTGATAACGATACACTCTATGTAGGGATCCATTCACTTCACCGTATTTCGAAGTACAAAGGCAAGGATGACGGTGCACCAAAGATCTATAAGCTTGGTTCGGGAGCCTGGCAGAAGCTGAAACAGGCTACCAAAAAAAGGGTAAAGGACATCGCCAGGGATCTTATAATACTGTATGCCAGAAGAATGTCATCTGACGGATATTCCTTTTCACCCGATTCATATATGCAACGGGAGTTGGAATCATCATTCATTTACGAGGACACTCCTGATCAGCTCACCGCTACGAATGCCATTAAAGAGGATATGGAAGCCCCGCATCCCATGGACCGCCTTGTATGCGGGGACGTTGGTTTCGGAAAGACCGAAGTAGCTGTAAGAGCCGCTTTCAAAGCTGCTGCCGACAGCAAGCAGACAGCTGTGCTTGTGCCAACAACAATTCTTGCGCTTCAGCACTATAAAACTTTTACCGATAGATTGAAGGGATTCCCGTGCAATATAGAGTATCTGACGAGATACAAAAAACCTTCCGAACAGAAAAAGATCCTGTCACAACTGGAAGAAGGCAAAATCGATATAATTATCGGAACCCATAAACTTGTGGGACAGGAGGTCCGTTTCAGGGATCTGGGGCTGCTCATCATTGATGAAGAACAACGGTTCGGTGTTTCGGTAAAAGAAAAGCTCAAGAAGCTCAAAACCAATGTCGATACGCTTACTCTTACAGCCACTCCGATACCGCGGACTCTCCAATTCTCGCTGATGGGTGCCCGCGATCTTTCAATAATCAATACCCCGCCGCCCAACAGAATGCCCATCGTTACAGAACTGCACGGATTCAACGAGGAGATCATAAAAGAAGGTATTGAATATGAGGTTTCAAGGAACGGACAGGTTTTTATCATTCACAACAGGGTAGAGAACATTAAGGAAATCCAGGCAAAGATCAGCAGGATATGTCCAAATGTAAAATCAGCTGTTGTTCACGGGCAGATGAAAGGAACTGATATCGAAAACGTGATGTTCAATTTTATCCAGGGTGATTACGACGTACTGATAGCTACGACAATCATTGAATCCGGTCTTGACATACCAAATGCCAATACGATATTCATAAATGAAGCGCATAAGTTTGGATTGTCAGAACTACATCAGCTTAGAGGACGGGTGGGGAGATCCAATAAAAAGGCATTCTGCTATCTCCTTGCTCCGCCACCTGACAGCCTCACGCATGAAGCCAGGCGTCGGCTGAAGGCAATCGAGGAGTTTTCAGAGCTGGGCAGCGGATTCAACCTTGCAATGCAGGACCTTGACATAAGAGGATCAGGTAATCTTCTCGGAGGCGAACAGAGCGGATTCATAGCCGATGTTGGATTTGAGACCTATCAAAAAATACTGAACGAGGCAATAACAGAACTTAAAGAAGCAGAACCTGTAACTCAAACTACTGAAACGCCTCTGAAAACCGAACAACCCGCTAAAAAACAATCTAAGACTTATGTTACTGATTTTCAGATCGACACTGACCTTGAAATAATGTTCCCGGATGAATATGTTTCGAATATCCCGGAAAGAATAAGACTTTATAAAGAACTAAATGAGATTAGTAATGAAGAAGCTTTACAGATTTTCGTGAATAAGCTCACCGATCGTTTTGGTCCTTTGCCGCCTCCTGCAGCCGACCTTGTAGATATAGTAAGGATAAAATGGTCGGCCATCCGGCTGGGTATTGAAAAGATACTTCTTAAGAACGACCTTCTGATTGCCAACTTCATATCCGATCCGGGTTCTCAGTTCTATAAAAGTGAGCTCTTCATCTCAATCATGAATTATGTAGGACGAAAACATGGACAGATGTCGGTTAAACAGAAAGAATCGAAACTAAGCCTGACTGTTAAAGACATCCGGTCAGTCAGATCGGCAATCCAGGTATTGAACAGTATACTTCAGGGTATTGGAAATTTAAATTACTCTCCTTAAGGATTCCGTTAAGTCGAAGGAGATTCCTCTTCCGCCAGTCGGCGGAATCGGAATGACACGGTGTTTTCGGTGTGTAGTGGGGAATGAGGCGGGGCTTTTCGCCGGAAAGCAGATATAAAAAATAATAATTTGACTCAAAACGCCCCGCCTCATTCCCCCATTTTCCCTTTATCTGCAGTGTCATTCCGATGGAGTCAATCCTGAGTTTGCGAAGGATTGACGACTGAGGAATCTCCCTCTTGCGTAAGAGAATTAAAGAAAGATGTTTTTAAAGTATAACTGGCGGTTGGGGTAAATAAATTGATTTTCGAGCGATTTTGGAAATCGCATTAATGATTCCTGATATTCATATAAATAAATTATACCGCGACAGATTTTAGCCTTTTTAACTTATTCCTTTCTGACATCCCAGCTTTTTCCTAACTTTGCATTTTATATACTACTATGAACCTGATAATTGATATTGGTAATAATTGCACAAAACTGGCGATCTTCGATGGCCAGAGAAAAGCAGTATCTTTCCGTATCAGGCAATTCACCTCGGAAAGAATGGATAAGATGTGTGAACCATATAAAAATAAGCTCGATAAAGCGATAGTATCTTCAGTCAGAAATATCCCGGAATTCGTTATCGATCTGCTCACACATGGAATACCTTATGTCCATATCTTGTCTTATAAATCCAATCTGCCATTTAAAATTGAATATGAAACCCCCGAAACGCTGGGTCCTGACAGAATAGCTGCCTTAGCAGGAGCATTTTATCACTTTCCCAGGGGAAAAATACTTATTATTGATGCCGGCACAGCCGTTACCTTTGACTTCCTGTCAGGGAAGACCTTTAAGGGCGGGAATATCTCGCCAGGATTGAGCATGAGGTTCAAAGCTCTGCACAGATTCACCGGGAAACTTCCTCTCGGCTCATCGACAATAAAGTATTCATCACCCGCTAAGAATACAATGGAAGCAATAACTGCCGGGGTTGTAAACGGTCTTATTTATGAAATAAATGAGTATATCCGGACGTTTGAAAAAAAATATCCGGGTATAAAAATAATTCTCACAGGCGGCGACAGCGGATACCTGAGAGAAAGGATAGATTACAAGGTTGAATATATGCCCTATATTGTTTTCGAGGGGCTTAATTATATCCTGCAGCATAATCCCGAGTAGAGCCCGGGCGCTTTGTTGTACCATTTCGAATTTTATGATCAGTATATCCAACCGGATTATCAGTTTGAAAGTTTTCATTATAATAGTCTTCTCAATAGGATCAATTTTTATTTTCTCTTGTGAAAGGAAGATTGATACGATCAAGAAGAGTGAGATACTTACCCTTCCTTCGGTTACCGCCAGGGGTGCCAGCACTCTTTTTACCGATTCAGGGAAAATTCAGCTTGTAATGACCTTCCCGATTATGGAAACCTATAACAATGTTGAATCACCTTACTCTGAATTCAGATCCGGTATCATGGTGGAATTTTATGACGGGCAGGCTGAACCTGTCGGATATGCATCTTCAAAATACGCCCGTTACACCGATAAGAAGAAATTATGGGAGCTGAAAGATTCTGTAATAATCGTAAATGAGAATAAAGACAGGCTGGAGACGGATCAGCTTTTCTGGGATCAGGATAAGAACCTCATATACACTGACAGACTTGTAAAGATAACAAATGAGGATCAGACAATTATAGGTACCGGGTTCGAGTCGGATCCGAAACTTGAAAAGCGGAAGATCAAAAATGTATCTGCCACAATCTACCTGAAGGAAGAATAAAAGAATTAATTTTGGAACATGGGGTCAGTAATTATCATTTTGTTGGCAATGATATTCTCCGCCTTTTTTTCGGGAATGGAGATCGCCTTTGTTTCGTCAAACAAGCTTCGTATTGAACTGGATAAGAAACAGGGTGTTTTTGGTTCTGAAATAATAAAGATATTTACAAATAATCCCGGGCAATACATTGCCACAATGCTTGTCGGGAATAATGTAGCGCTTGTTATCTACGGTATGTTCTTCTCAAGGCTGCTTAGTCCTGCACTGACACCCATCCTTGGATCTGACGCGCTCGTTCTGATACTTATAACACTGATATCGACTGCACTTATACTTATTTTCTCTGAATTCCTTCCTAAAACAATATTTATAATTTCACCGAATTTCTTTCTGAAGATATTAAGTATACCGACAATAATCTTCTTCTGGATCTTTTATCCGATAAGCAAACTGACACTCGCAGCTGCAAATCTCTTTATAAGGATTTTCTTTAAAAACAAAACGGGAGAAAAAACAAAGGAGGATGTTGTATTCAGCAAAGTGGATCTCGATCACTTTGTTAATCTGAATACAAAAAACAGTGAAGGAATGGAGCCTGTTCAGCATAATATTAAGATATTCCGCAATGCCCTTGATTTCTCTAACGTCAAGCTGAGGGAATGCATGGTGCCAAGGACTGAAATCGAAGCTGTTGAATGCAACAGCCCGGTCCCGGAACTGAAAGAGAGATTTATCGAGACTCAGCATTCAAGGATCCTGGTATATAAGGATACAATTGATAATATAATAGGTTATTTTGAACTAAAAGATATTTTTAAAAACCCCACAGATATAATTTCCAATATAAGGAAACTGGCTATCGTACCTGAGACAATGGCAGCCAATAAACTGCTTAAGGTATTTGTCGAGGAGAAGAAGAATGTGGCCCTTGTAGTAGATGAATTCGGAGGGACCTCAGGAATGGTCACTATTGAGGATGTTCTTGAAGAGATCTTCGGTGACATTGAAGATGAGCATGATGTAAGCGAGCTCACTGAAAAGGTAATAAGCAGTAATGAATACATTTTTTCGGGCCGTCTTGAAATAGATTACCTGAATGAAAAATATAATCTAAGACTTCCGGAGGAAGATGATTATGAAACTCTTGCCGGTATGATACTTTTTTTTCACGGGAGTATCCCGGGGAATAATGATGTGATCCGTATTAAGAACATAACCTTCAAGGTTCTGAAGGTTACTTCAACAAGGCTTGAGCTCGTTAATATGAAGATCGAATAAAAAAACAGGGTCGCTTTTGCATCGACCCTGTTTAAATTCATTATGACCGGGAAATTATCAGAATTTATCCCAGAATAGTTTAGTGGAAGCTGCATCGCCGCCAATGGCCTGTGATGCCTGCAACCAGTTATCTTTGTTCTGTGTGTCCTCGTTGAAAGGATATGGCATTCTAACCGGAATATCGGCATAAGTCATATTCTGTGGAGGATTCAGAATCGGATAATCAAGTCTTCTCCATTCAGCCCAGCCTTCAATACCTCTGTCAAAAAGGGCTAGCCACTTCTGGGTCCCTATTTTCTGCTTGAAGTCGCCAGCAGCGGTTCCGTAAGAAACAGAAGCCTGAGCAAGATATGCGTTTGCATCAGTTGCTGAAACTCCCCAGTAGTTCATACTTTCCTCAATAGCGGTCCTGTAATGATTTCCCGGGTTTGTCACACCTCCGAGATTTCTTTCAGCAGCTTCGGCAAGAAGGAATTCAACCTCAACATAATCCAGCAGGATCGTCGGAAAATCCGGAGAATAAAGTATATTATCTGCAAAATGAGAAAAACTCCTGTAATTGCTGGATCCTGCTTTTCCGTAAGGTAAGCCCAGATAATTGCCGCTACCGACAGGATACTGTGTGAACCATACTGCCCGGCGGGGATCATTTAAGGTATTCATTAAATTAACAATTGTATTAGTCGGGCAGAAATCCTTCCTTGCATCCAGAACAAATGCCTGGTAATAAGGGCTTATATAAGGAGCTATTCCATAAGGTATCCAGATTGCACTTTCAGCCTGGTCTGTGAAGACTCCTGTTGCCAGAGCCTGTGTAACCAGAGTGCCGGAATTTGCTGCGGGTACATCAGCCAGTCTCAAAGCGATCCTCAGTTTAAGTGAAGCAGCAAACTTGATCCAGGAAGCTACATCACCACCGTAGAGCAGGTCAGCGCTACCGAAGCTGTCATAATCCGGATCCATTTTTGAAATTGCATCATTAAGACGTGCGATCAGATCCTGGTAGATTGTAAGGGCATCATCATATTTGGGACGGCTGTTCTCAGCGCCTTTCAGCGCTTCAGTATAGGGTATGTTACCGAACTGATCAACAAGTACGTGCCATGCATAAACAGCCCAGATATTTATCAGAGCCAGCTGATTGGCTTTTGTCTTGGTGAGCACATCTCCTGCAACAACCTTTGCATCCAGAATTGCTTTTGCATCTCTGAGATTAACTAAAGTACGCCGGTATATTCTATCCGAAAAATTGTCAGGGATCTGCCTGTCATGGAACAGATAACGGCTTTCCGTTGTGTATGTCACCTCAGATTGATACTGGGCAAGTAATCTTGAAATATTCCGGTTTACGTTCATGCTTCCCAGCTGATCTGTCAAACCGATCTGAGCCTGAGTGAACAAGGCATCAGCTGATACTTTCTGCGCATTCTTCGGATCAATATTATCCGGCAGCTCGCAGGAAACGGCCAAAACAGCTATGATCAGAAATAAACCATATATAGTTTTGTTTTTCATATTCTTGTAGTTTATAAATTTTAGAATCCAACTGAAATATTAAAGCCAATTGTCCTGGTTGACGGATATGCACCATCTGAAAATCCCTGAATATTACCTGCACTGAGGCTCAGTTCAGGATCATAGTACGGCATATTCTTGTGTATCAGCCAGAGGTTCCTTCCAACGAGTGAAAGGGTAACCTTTGAGATAGGAGTATTGGCAAGGATCTTTGAAGGAAGACTGTAGCCAAGAGAGATCTCACGAAGTTTTACATAAGATGCGTCATGTACATGATATGCTGTCGGCAGATAGTCATACAGGAATGCTCCGAAGTAGTCATAGCAGTCAACATAGCTTGTATTTGGTGATCCGTCTTCATGAACGGTATTCGGATACAGATATCCGCCACCATCTGCTGCAGGTACACGAACCTCAGTGCCTTTAGCATTCAGTCCGGCAGTCTCTGCGAAAAGTCCGGTAGCAAGACCGTATTTAAGGTCGGTTGAATAAAGATGACCTCCCTTTGAAATATCCACAAGAGCAGAAAGAGATATGCCTTTATAATCGAAAATTGTTGTAATACCTGCATTCCAGTCAGGCAGAACAGAACCTATAAGAACATCGGAAGCATCAGAGATCAGCATCCAGCCATCTGCATCAACAGTCTTCTTTCCACCCGTCCAGACAAAGTCTGTTCCGCGGAGCTGACCGTATGACATACCCTTGACAATATTTACACTGAGATCCCACTCTGAAACAAGCTGAATATTATCCACCCCCTCATAGAGGCTCTTAACAGTATTCTTGTTCCTGAACCAGTTAACCTGCATGTCCCAGGTAAAATCATTTGATCTGACAATAGTAGCATTAAGAGCAAGCTCAATACCTTTATTTTCGATCTCGCCTGAATTGACATAACGCTGTGAAAAACCCGATGAAGGGCTGATTGATACAGGCATAATCTGGTCGATTGAAAGAGTCCTGTACAATGACAGGTCAAAACCAAATCTGTTGTTTAAAAATTTTGTCTCAAGACCTGCTTCCCAGCTCTTCGTTCTTTCAGGTTTCAGGTTAGAGTTTTGCAGTACATCGCTTACACGGAATACACCCTGGGTACCGTTATTAGCCATCTGTGTGTATGTCTGAAGAAGACTGTAAACAGGAGCATCGTTACCTACCTCAGCATAGTTGAGTCTAAGCTTCATAAATGAGAATACATTTGAACCTTTGAGACCCGGAAGTTCAGAAAGGATAAAGCTTGTCGATACTGAAGGATAGAAATAGCTGTTATTGCCTTCGGGAAGAGTTGAAGATTTATCGTTACGTCCTGTCAGATCGAGATATAACATGTTTTTATATCCAAATGATACCTGCCCGAAAACACTGTTAACCCCATAAATATCTTCTGTCTCTGTTGTGGATACAGGAGATGCTGAGTTCATAAGATTATAGAATTCCGGAATAAGCAATCCGCCTACAGTTGTTCCATTTGTAGATGCAACATTATTCCTTCTTCTGTTGACACCAAGAAGTCCATTTATGGAGAAGTTATCAAATGATTTATTGAACCTTGCCATAAGATCAAGGTTGGTTTCGGAGAAACTTCTCAGATATTTTGTATAGTCTGATGTCTGGTTACTGTAGACAGCAATTCGTTCCTCCTGGAATTCCGAATAGTAGTCTGTTGCTGCACGCCCTTCAAGCGTTAACCATGGAGTAAGTTCATAAGATACTTTACCATAACCGAAAACTCTGTCCCTACCGTCATTCTGATAGTTCATATAACGTGTCCAGTAGATATTGTTATGATAGATAGGTATTTCCAGATCATCATAATAAGCATAGTTCCATGTTCTCTGCCTGCGGTCGTCTGTTATCCAGTATTGCTTCAGGTCGTAGATATCAACATTGGGCTGGAACCACTGACCGAGTGATTGCATAGGGTTACCCGGGTCATATCCTGTTCCGTAACGACCTTTATTACGGTCATTTACATAAGTAACATTTGACTCGACAGTCAGTTTATCTGTCAGATTATAAGATCCGGCGAAATTGATAGTATTCTTCTTTAATTCACTGTTTGGAAGGATACCTGTTTCACCAAGTCTTGTATATGACAATCTGAATGTACCTTTATCATTACCTCCATCCATCGCAATATTATAGTTCTGTTTCAGACCGGTCTCGAAAAAGTCACTAAGGTCATGTTCACCTGCGACCCACGGAACTTTCCTGAGGTAATTTTTGGCATCTGTCGGTTCAAATCCGACCCAGTCGATAACCTTGATGTTCGGATCGAATTTACCACCCCATGCAGCGTCTTCTGCGGTCGGGACGATCAGATCCATGCTTCCGTCTCCGTCAAGGTCGTCATACCAGAAATATCCGGACGGATCATCATAGTACTGGCCGTAACCGCCACCATATTCCTTCTGGATCTTTGGCAAGGTATTTTTATCAATTTTACTGACTATCAATCCTGCATTAACGGTTACACCGATACCTTTCCTTGCTGAACCTTTCTTTGTAGTGATCATTATAACACCGTTAGCAGCACGTGATCCGTACAAAGCTGTTGCTGCTGCTCCCTTCAGTACTGACATTGATTCAATATCATCAGGGTTGATGTCGGATGCGGCATTTCCATAATCATATCCACCACCGGCCTGAACCTGGAGATCAGTGTTTGTTATACTGTTATCAATGGGAACACCATCAACAACAAACAGAGCCTGGTTGTTGTTCATAAGAGACTTGTAACCTCTGATAAGAACGTTGGCAGATCCGCCCATTGTGTTCGATTGCATGATCTGAACCCCGGAAATCTTACCCGAAAGTGAGTTCACAAAGTTCGACTCTTTCGTTTTACTGATATTTTCTCCGCCTACTTCCTGAACGGAGTAGCCCAGGGATTTCTTCTCTCTCGAGATACCCAGAGCTGTTACCACTACTTCGTCCAGCCCAAGAAGGTCAGACTCCATAATAGCATTTATGACCGAACGGCCAGCAATCTCAACTTCCTGCTTCTTCATACCGATGTATGAAAATACAAGAGTTGTTGCATTCTGAGGTACAGTAATAGAGAAGTTCCCGTTCTGATCTGTAAGGGTACCAACTGTCGTACCCTTGACCTGGATCGTTACTCCGGGAATTCCGCCTTCACCCTCCACTGCAGAGGTTACTGTACCTGTAATTAGTTGATCCTTATTAAATCGATTTTTTGTTTATTCTGTAGGATTGGATATTTACCGGGACCAAAATAAATTCCTGGAAAATCCAGCGCAAAATTAATTTCATTATTTCTTCTTTCTTTAA
>Ga0116186_1000746_pt1 | contig 36420 bp, 44 predicted proteins | sample AD_JPNNA4_MetaG_FD_89806 | JGI IMG/M metagenome (GOLD analysis project Ga0116186, IMG submission 89806) | Active sludge microbial communities of municipal wastewater-treating anaerobic digesters from Japan - AD_JPNNA4_MetaG | ecosystem: Engineered > Bioreactor > Anaerobic > Digestate | place...
CCAATAAAAGCGGTCCGGCGTAGCATCCTGCTACGTCGCATTGTATTCGGCCTCCGGCCGTATTACATCTTAAGGCTGCAGCCTGTAGCCAAGAGTAGCCAATACAGGCCAAAGCCTTGACCAGGTGCAATAAAATGCCTATCTTTGGTACATGGGCCAAAAGTACATGCATACTGTCCCGCACACCGCCATGCCGGCCATGCAGCCCCGCTTCGACTGCGGGCACACCGGCCACGAGATGCTATGCGGCTTTGGCCTCAACACCCCCCTGCGCTACGCCGACCCTTCGGGCTGGCAAAACCAACCTGTAATAACGCTGCCCGGCGGGCTGTCATTTTACACACTTGAAGGTTATCATGCTTATTTGCGCAGTTTGGGCCATGAAACGCCTGCATTTGCTGGCAGCTACCGTTACGGCCCTTTTCAAAACGGCTTTGGGCCGGGCCAATTTTCTGGCTCGGGGAGCCTTTATGCTTATGACGATTATAGCACGTATGATGTGGTGAGCAATACTTTTGGGAATGAAAGATGGAATGGGTCTTTTGCAGGTCAGGTACAATCCGCATACAGCAACCAACAACCAAATACCTATGCGCAATATGAAGTTAATAATGATGGTTCTTTAAATAAAACATTCGAGACTTCAATGGACAACATCCAAATAGTATCATCCCAAAATAACATTAATATATACTATACCCCTTTGATTGCTGGTAATGGGCCTTCTGGCGGTTCTGTGCTATTAAGTTCACATCCTGTTGCCTCAGGACAAGGGGATGGATTTAGCAGTAGTTCTGTCAGTGGTACAGGAGTATTGCTACAAATAGCAGATAATGTAAATACTTTATATAAGCATGACACATATAGGCAGACCAATGGGAAGATTGCCTCTATTAGAAAACCAAATGGTCAGCTAAGAACGAGCCAACAAGCTCAAAGAGCGATTAGAGGGTCTCGTTTACTTAAACTCGGAAGTTTTGCATCAAATGGTTTTATGGCGTATAATGGTGTTTCTAGTTATGCCGAAAATGGACTAACATTAAGAAATGGTTCAGATATGGTAATTGGAACATTGGGTACTATCGCCGCAGGTATAGTACTTTTCTCGAACCCTGTTGGATGGGTTGCAACTGCTTGTATTGTTGTTGGGGCAGGTTCTGCTATATATGGTACAGCAACTGTCGGATATGATATATATGATGAAATTTCAGGCGATTAAATAACAATAAGTTTTATATGAAAAATTTTTATTATTCTATTATATCATCCAGTCTTGTTGGTGCCAAAAGTAGTGACCCAAATTCATACAAAACAACTTCTTACGTAGCTGTTTCAATTATTACTTGTTTAAATTTCTTTACGATAAATATGCTTCTAAACGCAGGCGGTATTTGCGATATTTTGAATATTGTTGAAGTTGATATTATAAGTAAAAAATCATTAATTAGTGGACAAGTTCATGGTTTATTGAATTTTGGGGTAATATCGCTCTTAATACACTATTTTATTTTCTTTTATAAAAAGAATTACGAAGCAATATTAAAGAAGTCTCCTCAAAAAAATGGCACGCTAATGATTTATTATATCGCTATCTCTTTGGTAGTAATGATAATTACTGGTGTTTTATTGAGATGGCTGAGTAATATTGGGGTGGTTGAAGACTTTACCTACATGAAACCTTTATGGGTATTGAAATTATTCTAAAAGTAGGTTTATAATTGAAATGCCTGGAAATTCAAAGTTCCGGGCTTTTTTACTTATTAATGCTCGCTGGTTTTTTCTTTCCAGATTTTAGGGTTACGGTCGGTGCTGATTACGGCTAAAACTTCAACCGTATTGTTTTCATCGTTAATGAAGAAATGCGCCATGTACGGGAATTTCTTAATAACCACACAGCGAATTTCCTTATAACGGATGGCGTAAATCTGAGGGTCTTTGTTCAGGGAGTTAATCTGCTTTATTGCTGTATTCTGGAACCGTTTACCAAGACCTGCCTGAGCTTCGTTGTACCAGTCGGTAATCTCCTGGATATCGGCAAGGGCTTCCGGTTCAATTTTTACTTTGTACTTTTTCATCAGGCTTTGAGCGTTTTTTTAGCTTCGTCCCAATCCAAAAGCCTTTCAGGTTTTTTCCTTACCTTGTTAAAGCGTTCCATTACCAGTTTTTGGTGGGCTTCCGGAATATCAATGCTTTCCTTTTCTTTCTTTAAAGCATAGTCGAGCATGTTTTTTATAGCATTAATAAGATTTACATCGTCTACCTGCTTAAACTGCTCTATAATAATCGCTTTTTGTGCTTGTACGTTCATGTTACTTGTTTTAACTGGTTAAACAGCCAAATTACTTTGAATATTGCATTTTAATAAAAATGCATCCATCAGGGCAAACAAATGCCCCTTGTCGTCCTTGCTAAGCTTCTGGTTGCTCTGGATACGGTTTACAATACCTTTCTCCAATATTAAATCAGTACTGCCTACAAGATAGTCTAAAGAAACATTTAAAGCTTCAGTAATTTTAACAGCCACTTCAATAGAAGGTTTTACATCGCTTCTCTCGTACCTTCCAATCACAGGAGCATGGACCCCGATTTTTTTAGCAAGGTCGTCCTGCGATATTTTTTTCTTCTTTCTAATCTCAGAAAGTCTGTCTCCGAACAACATAAATGTGTTTTTTAGTACTGTAAAATCAATGTATCCACAAAAATACAAAACAAATGTTGTCTAATCAAGTAATAATTTATTTGGAAGTTAAAAACAGATATTCTTTTGGAACATTTTTGTTCCCCCTTATGGCGCGAGTCTGCGACTTGTGCCTACTATTCTTGCAGTTTGCAACTGCTATATAAGAAGGCAGATGTAGTAGGGGTTAAATTTTACTATATTGTAATTGTAATATTTTGTAGACCAAATCAAAGGCTTGAATTATTTAAGGGGATAACTGAGTTTTAAACTTCAATAAAAAGGGGCACAAGTCGCAAGCTTTTGCCATAAGGCGGAGAAATATGATAAGAAAGGCTATCTTTAAGAATATCTAAGCGATTTAAGTCTGACATCGACCAAACCTGCCCAATTATCTGGGTCTTATTTTGTATTAGAATTGCTGCATCCTACTAAAAACACAATCATTAGTAGAATTAATAGATTTTTTTCTTCATTATTTTTAAAGGGTACAAAGAATAAAAAAAAGCCTGCACGTTCAAACAGCAGGCTTTTCATAAGGCTATTTGATCAAATGTTATTTGATGTTCTTCTTACATTTTTCAAGCAATTGGGCTTTCATGCCTTGAATTACTGAAAATACATTGCTGCCAGGTTCAACACTTGATTTTTTTGAGGTAAGGCCTTTGCTGAAATATGAAAGTTCATTAGTGCCTTTAATATTAGCTTCCACTGAAGCTGAAGCTGATCTTCCGTTTCCAGAAGCAGACATCTCCATTTTAATTGTGGCATCAACTTTTTGTTTAACCAAACCTACTCCCTTAGCATAATAATTTGGAGCTGTCATTTTCATAGACATAGTTATTTTATAGCTGACCCCGTTTTCTGATTCAGACATATTCACTGAAAACTCAATAACCTGATCCATCCTGAGAGCTGTAACACTTGTATCGTTAAGTTTAAAGCTCTCTTTACCAACAACAAAGATTTTGGCAGTATATTTCATGTCAGAAGCAGAAACACCCCAACTCGAAAATAATTCTGAATAATCATCTGTGGGGTTGTAAGGCCAGCTATCGCCTACTTCTAAGCTTTTCTTCAAAAAAACAGTGTTGTTTTTAAATTCAATTATACTGCCATTAGACTTCTGGCCGACACAAACAATGCCATTATCATTGATTTGGTAATAAACTTCATCTCCATTATTATAGTATGTAATCACTTCCTTAGTGCCGGATTCAAAAGTGACCTTCTCTTTCCCTTTGACATAAGCGTAAGAATATGAAGTGTCTTTTTCATTGATAGTTTCCTTCGTCCCGTTTGTTGTTTCAGTACCAGTTATAACAAGATTGGCAGAATACATATAAGAATTGTTTTTCACCAAAGGGAAATAATCATTGGCTGTGTATGCTGTCCCTTTAGCTTCGGTAAGCGTGGGGCTGTAACTATCCACATAACTCTCATCTTCATCTTTACTGCACGAAACAGTAATAACAGCCATTGCTGACAACGCAACAGCCAAACTGGTTTTCATAAAATTTTTCATTGGTTTAAATTTTGATTAATATTTGTGTTTGAAAATCTAAAAACAAGTATGTTTTATGTCAAAGTTAACCATTTCCATCAGAATTTTGGAATTTTCTGCAAATTTGAAATTGTTTTATCTCAAATTGCCATTCATCTTATATTTGTTTGTTTTTTAAAAATTCTGTATGAACCGCATTGACCGCCTTGTAGCTATCCTCACATTTATGCAGTCGCGACGACTGGTTAAGGCCAGCGATATTGCCGAAAGGTTTGACATCAGCCTGCGAACTGTTTATCGCGATGTACGCGCTCTGCAAGAGTCCGGCATACCTGTTTGTGGCGAAGCCGGATCGGGATACACTGTTGAGGCCGGGTATCATCTGCCTCCGGTCATGTTTACGAGGGAAGAAGCTGCAGCCATCTTCACCGGGGCAAAAATGATAGATAAATACACCGACCTCTCAGTAAATAAGCATTTCTGCACTGCCCTCGAAAAAGTAAAAGCGGTAATAAGGTATAGCGACAAAGAATATCTTGAAAAGATAGACAACCAGATACTTGTATTGCGTCCACCTTCTGAAGATTCTGAATTTCCCAACTGTTTCATGGTTACCGTGCAGAAAGCCATTGCAGAAAGCCATATTGTCAATATCGAATATTTTTCAGGGTACAAAAAAGAAACCACCCGACGAAAAGTCGAGCCCATAGGCGTATGCTTCTATAGTGCCCGCTGGCACCTGTTTGGCTACTGCAAACTACGCAATGAGTATCGCGATTTCAGGCTCGACCGCATCAAACAGCTCGAAATCACTGATGAAAAATACACCTCAGCACATCCCACTGTTCAGGAGCTTATCCCTAAGCTTTTTGACAACTCGGCTTACCTAAAAGTCAGCCTGCTATTCCCCTTCGACATGCAGGCCAAACTGGCTGAACAAAAGTACTATTACGGTTTCATTGAAGAAGTCCTTACCCCTGAAGGAATACTAATGCACTTTATGACCGATTCGTACGAATGGATTGAGAGATGGGTGTTATCACTTGGCAAGAACGTAACAATTGTTGGCCCTCAGGCATTCAAAGATTTGGTAAAAAGCAAAGTTAAAGCATTAACAGAGCATTATCAGGGTTGAAATATTTCATAAAATATCCTTTCAAAACCTATTCATCCAAGGTAGCGCATAGCCTAAGCTGTCAAGCAAAAAAATAAGTGTCAGAAATTTAACCCTTACAGGGCTTTTGGCGCACTAGCTGCCTTGACAAGAAGAGCTTTCCCGCCGCTGGCCGGGGATAGTTCTATAAAATTTTTTAGAAAACTATTTCCTGCTGACATAAGGTTGTCACTCCGCCCTGTTTTCTTTGTTCCATAATCATTTAAAAACAATCATTATGGAAGTTAAAATTTGTAACCCTTTGAAAACACTTAGCTTTAGTGTTGAAACTACTTTTAACGAGATGATGCCGCTTGTTGGCTCTGTGGCCCGCGAACTATGTGCCGAAGCTGTAGCAAATAAATTGGACATCACAGGCCCTGTATATTGGGTCTATGAAGGTGCTGATGGCAATCCCGACACACGCTTTAAGCTGGATATCTGCCTGCCTGTATTTGCCCCAGGTGGTTATTCAGGAAAATTTAAATTTGTTGAGCTCCCTGCATTTAAATGTGCAAGTGCCATGCATTACGGCCATTGGAATGAAGTGGGCGCTATATATCACCACTTATTTGACAGACTGGCCGAAGAAAAACTTGAATACAACGGCGTTTGTCGCGAAATATACATCAACTCCGATTTTGCCGACCCTGCTAATAATATTACTGAGGTGCAGGTTGGAGTGAATTAATTGAAAATTATTAATGAAACGAGCATGATTCGTTAAACACAAACAAGGATGAAAATTCATCATGAGAGTTTTCCTTCGGAGAGCCTTTCGGGGTTCATCCGACCTTATTTATAAAATTATTTACAGATGAAAAAACTTATCTTACCTTCATTTCTTGCAGCAATAGCCAGCTTTGCAATGAGCATTGCCATTGGCTTTGCTTTCATGTTTATATTCCCATCGCTTAACGACGAATATAGCAACACCAGCATTTTCAGGACATGGGAAGATCCGCTAATGTACATTTATTTCTTGCAACCTTTCTTTTTTGCATTTACCTTAGCATGGATTTGGACAAAAGTAAAAAAACTGTTTGCCGAAAATATCATGAATGCTGCATTTACTCTGACAGGCGCGTATTGGCTTGTTGCAACAATACCAGGAATGCTCATCAGCTATAGCTCTTACCAGATTTCATCAGCTATGGTGTTAAGCTGGACGGTGAGCAGCTTTTTCCAAACTTATGTTGCTTCCTTGGTAATCATTAAAATGGAAAAACGATACACAGCCTAACAAACAAAATAATGGCACGTTATATACAAGCTAAGACAATACTTTCGACAGTAAAACATAAACCAGACCCTTATTTCGGGCTTAGTTACAATATGAACCTCTATCGAGGGTGCCAACATGGCTGTATATACTGCGATTCGCGCAGCAAATGTTACCAGCTGGGCGAACTTTCAGATATAAGGGTCAAAGAAAATGCCATTAATATGCTCGAATGTGAGTTGCGGAGCAAAAGAACCATTGGTACCATTGGCTTTGGCTCGATGAACGATTGTTATATGCCTGTAGAAAAGGAATATCAGCTTACCCGTAAAGCGCTGGAAGTCATCAAACGTTATCACTATCCTATTCATATTATTACTAAAAGCAACCTGGTAGTCAGGGATATTGATTTACTCAGGGAAATAAACAAGGTGTATGCTGCCGTGTCTTTTACCATTACATCTGAAGATGACAATCTTTGCAAAACTATTGAACCATGCGCCCCTACAACATCCGAACGCTTTGAAGCTATGAGCAAACTGTCATCCGAAGGTATTTACTGTGGAGTTACCCTAATGCCAGTACTTCCATTTATCAATGACACGGTCGAAAACGTCGTTTCTATTGTTGAGAAAGCCAAAGCCGCAGGGGCAAAATATATTCTGGCAGTCTTTGGGCTTACTTTGCGTGAAGGAAACCGCGAATACTTCTACGACGCTTTGGATAAGCTTTTCCCTGGCATCAGGGCCCGCTATGAAAAAGTGTTTGGGATGCAATATAACTGTTCATCGCCCAATTCATCTGAACTATACAAAACATTTAACCGCTTGTGCAATGAAGCCGGCATCGCAACAAAAATGGAATTTTACAAACCGGCTCAGATTGTAGAACTTAAACTTTTTTAATCATGGAAAATATAAAAAACGACACAAAACTGATTGCTTACTGTGGATTATATTGCGGCGCCTGCCGTTTGTATATATCAGGCAAATGCCCCGGCTGTGCAGACAATGCCAAAGCTACCTGGTGCAAAATCCGTTCTTGCTGCATCGAAAACAACTACCAAAGTTGCGCCGACTGCAAGCAGTTTGCCAACCCTATGGATTGTAAGAAATTCAACAACTTTATCTCAAAAGTTTTTGGGCTTATCTTTCGCTCCGACCGTGCAGCTTGCATTGCCAAAATCAAACAAGACGGCCCGACTGCTTTTGCTGCATTTATGAGTAGTAATGGCTGGCAAAGTATTAAAAGAAAGTAGAAACAAGCTTTATAAAAAACGCTTTGACCTGGTTCGTGGTAGTTTGTTGATAATGCACTTTGGTAACATTTTGCTAAGTTGTATTGTAAACAGGTTTTGGCCGCAAGTATTGCACATCAGGGCTTGGTGAGGTTTGCTCTTTTTGAGCTGGTTACAAAGTTTTGCGTTTTCAGAAAACGCAAAGCTTTGTAACCCCGCCATTTTGCTGCCTACATAGGTAAACTATACAAAAACAATCTTTTTCGTTCCAAATTGAAGAAAATCAGAAAAAAAATTACCTGACAGGCAGGGGAAGGCTGATTTTGAAGTTTGTCCCAGCTTCAGGTTCACTATATACATTAATAAAACCATTATGCAAATCGATAAATTCTTTGCATAAGATGAGCCCCAGACCGGTACCTTTTTCATTATTAGTGCCAGGGATAGATATTTTTTGGTCAATTTTAAATAAGTTTTGCAATGTTGAGGGCTTCATTCCCTTACCCATATCTGACACAACTATTTTTGTCATTTCTTTGTCACTTTCACTATAAATGAGTACTTCCGAATGAGGGTATGAATATTTGATTGAGTTGCTAACTATATTTCGGATAACAGTCTTTAAAAGGTTTACATCGGCAAAAACAACCTCATTGCCGGGAATACGGTTTAGCACTTTGACATTTTTACTAAAAGCCTGTCCTTCAATAATTTTAATACCTTGTTCCACAATTTGATAAAGGTTGTGATAGTTGGGTTCAAATTTTATTTGGCCTGTTTGCGAGCGCGACCATTGCAAAAGGTTTTCAAGCAATTCATAAGCATTACGGCTCGACTCGTTAATAAGCTTGCTCATTTCAATCATTTGCTGTACGTCAATCTCATCAGAATTATACATAATCTCCGATATGCCTAAAAGCGCATTGAAAGGGTTTCTCAGGTCGTGTGCAATGATAGAAAAAAACTTGTCTTTTGTGGCATTTAGCTCAATCAGGCTTTGTTCGGCATTCTTTCGGACTGTGATGTCTCTGATGACGGCAACAATGCTATTAAGGTTTTCTTTTATCTCATAATCAAGCAAAACGCTCCTTGCTTCAAACCATAGCACCTTTCCCCTGTGTTCAATAGGAAATTCTGCAATTTGTATGGAATTGCTTTTTATCGTCCTTTCAATTAAATCTCTAAGTATAGTATGCAAATCAACAGGCAGGACATTGAATATATTGCTTGATTTTGCCTGAAGAAGTATTTTGTATGCTTCTAATTTTTCATTGGTAATGGCATCTATCAAAAAACCATCTTCAGCAAGCACCAGAATCAGTTCAGGAAGGGCTTTGGTAAGCGTATCAAGATATTGCTGGCTTTTTCTGAGTTTCTCTTCATATTCTTTTTGAAGCGAAATATCAATCTTTATCGCCGCAAAATGCGAAATTTCGTTATTATCATTAATAATGGGAGTAATAAACTGTTGTTCCCAATACAAAGAGCCATCTTTTCTGCGGTTTTTAAAAGCATCTTTCCAAGTTTTACCAGAAGAAATAGTATGCCACATGGCCTTATAATATTCGTCTGGGTGGTATCCGGATTTGAACACCCTGGTATGCATACCAATGGCTTCTTCGGCTGTGTATCCGGTGATTTTAGTAAATATTGGGTTTACATATTCAATAACTCCCTGCTTATTTGTAATAACAATAGATGCAGGACTATTTTCAACAACACTGTTCAGGCTGCGGTTAACCAACTTAAGGTGTGCATTTTCTAAGCGAAGTGTTTCCAACTCCCTTCTTAAGTCTGATATTTCTTTATTCTCAGCCATTTGTTACTTTTTAGCTTATTAAAGTTATAAAAAACTAATAAGTATAACAAATGATATAAAGGTTAGTTCTTTGATAAAGAAAAAAGCCAGGCAAAACCTGGCTTTAGGGGTGGAAGATGGGACTCGAACCCACGACCAATGGAACCACAATCCACTACTCTAACCAACTGAGCTACATCCACCATTTGAGGACTGCAAAGATAAATAATCGTTTTGAATTTCAAAAACAGAGAGAAAAAAATATTAAAATAAAACATTCAAAAACTGCTCCTCACTATATTTTATAGTGTTTCGGGATAAAAGGGTATCCAAAAAATGTCAGGTAATGAGCATGTTAGCGTGCCCTTGGTGAATTATAGTAATGCTTTCAAAAAACTCAACAACCACAAAATTTTTTGAGACACCCTATTCATGTATGAGTTAATTTACATAATTAACTATAATACAATAACAACCAGAATAATTCTTACCATTATTCTTTTTCTAATTAATTAGTCTAAAAAAATAAACTTATGATAACACTTCATTATGTTGCACCCAAACAAAATGGATTTTCATTGGTCTGATAGCTTGTCCCGTCTTTGACGGGAGAACACCCGTGAAAGCAATCTTTTTTATAACAGAGGTTAGGTGGGGGCTGATTTTTAATTAAACGGTATTGGCTTATCAACTATCTTTTGGCGTTAAAACTCAATCCTGAAGTTGAGGATAGGAATCATTCCAAGCCCTTCGACATCTTCAATCCATTTTCTACCATTTTGTTCATGGTATTCATAACCAAGAATATTCTTGCGGTTGGTGAAGTTCTGGATATCGAGCGATACTATCCACGAATAGCTCGGATTGTTCCTCCTGTATTTTATACCAAAGTCAAGACGCATGTAATCGGGCATTTGCTCCATAAAAGTCCGGGAATAATCATAAACTGCCTCATCATCAGAACGGGCAATGTCAATAGGTGTATAGCGATAGCCTCCACGCAGGAGAAGCTTTATGTTGAGCCCAAAGATGTTCTGCTTAGTTGCCCCAACTTTAAAGTCCTTTCCCACTAACCAGTTGGTAACATAGTTGCCATTAAAGTAAGTATTGTACCATTTTCCATTATCCGGTTTGTATTTTGAATCAAATAAAGAAAGGGTCACAAGAAAATAATAATCATTGGAATAGAATTTTTCTAAAGTTAGTTCCATTCCTTTATTAATCCCCAAGCCCATATTGTTGTACGCTGTATCGGGTATGCCGTAAGTGGCATTAATAGAGGACTCTGTACTATTAGAGTCGTTTTTTATAGGTATATCATAGAGATATTGATAATACACTTCTGCTTTTAACCGTAAATTGGGAGAAATAGACAAATCGTACCCCAACACATTATGAACAGCCCTGGTAAAGTTGACATTTTTGTTGGGGTTGGTCAATGTACCATCAGGGTTCGGCACAATAGAATAATAAGCTGAGATAGCCTCAACCTTTGAATGAATGCCGAAGCCATAGTTAATAGAGGATTTGTCGGTAACATACCACTTCAACCCGGCACGGGGCTCAACAGAGTAATGATTATTCAGGTGAAATAGCAAAGAATGCACACCGGTATTAATTTCAAAAGACTGATTGATGCGGTATTTCCATTGCAGATAGGCTCCAGAAAGGCTTGTTGTTTCTTTTTTATCGACCCTGACATCATAAACAGGCCTGTTTTCTTTTTCTGATTTATCATAATTATATTCATCGTCATATATATTAAACTTTAAAATACTATAATTAAATCCTGTCCTGATTGTATGAGAAGCATTGATTTTGTGGTTAAGCATGGTCGAAAACTTGACAGAAGGATAAGAAAACTCGTTCCCCCTGTTGCGAAAACGTGTATAATCTCCACTTCTACTGCCTTTGTACCAAGTATCTCCCGGAGTTACCAAATCGCCAAAATCCCAGGTATCAGAAATGTAGGTCCCCGAAACATTAGTCTTCACATAAGCTTTTTTGTTGGAGAAATTGTAAATATGTTTCAATCCAATCACCCCCATATAATGCCTTTCTAATTCGTCCTCGCTCAAGTTCTCGTCCTTAAGCCACTGAACAGAGTCTTTCACACCATATTCCCCGGCAGTGCTGGTGCCGCCAACACCAAAAACAGAAAAAGTCCCACTCTTTTCGGTTGGAAGGTTAACATTGAATACTAAATCCTGAAATTGTGGTGCTCTGGCATTATCAGCCAAATCAAGCAACCCCATTTTATTGAGAGCCTGAAAGTTAGAATATCGATAGTTTGCAAGGTATGAACCTCCTTTAAAAGCCCTGACAGGCCCTTCGACACTTCCTTCAACCCCGACAACTCCAGCCTGAAAGCCAAATTCGTGCTTCTCGGCATTCCCTTTCCTGAGGTTCAGGTCAAGAATCCCGGATAGGGCATTGCCATACTCAGCAGGAAATGCCCCGGTATAAAAATCGGAGTTTGAAAGGACAGATGAACTAAGGATACAGAACGAACCTCCCGAATCACCTTCGCCATCGCTAAAGTGGGCTGGTGAAGGAATTTCAACACCCTCAAGTCGCCACAACAACCCTCGTGGCGAGTTTCCACGTACAATAATATCATTTTTGTCATCCTGGGCCGGAGTAACCCCGGCAAAAGAACTTACCATGCGGGCCGGGTCATTATAGCCCCCTGCATAACGGCTGGCATCTTCGGTACTAAGCATACGTGCACTGACCGAGGCCATTGAATTTAACGGTTGTATCTTATCTTTCTGGGCTTTGACCACCACCTCCTGCATTGTCGAAACACTTTCACGCATCTCAATATTCAGAAAAGTTTCTTTACCGCTGATAACAAGAAGTTCAGGCACTACCATATCTTCATAGCCAATATAAGTAAACCTCAAGGTAACACGCCCAACCGGGACAACAAGTTTGAAATTGCCATCTACATCTGTCATAGTACCGTTGACAGGATTACTGTTTAAAACGAGCACATTGGCACCAATAAGGGTGACCTGGCTTTCTTTATCCAATATTTTCCCACGGATAACTTGTGTAAGTTGTGCATTTGCAGCACAAATAGCAGTCAGCAAGAAAATAGCAAGAATTATTTTTTTCATTTTTGTTTGGGGGGTGAGATTGTCAAAACGAAATGTACATTTATCCAAAACGAAATGTACATTTATTTTGTACATTTGGTTTTAAATAAATATACTAACAAATATCATAATTGGCCGTCAGCACCTACACTTTTTTCTTTTTTCCGCCGCCGTATCCTTTGTTGTTATACTGCAATTGGGTGCAAACCAAGCATTATACGCTTAATATCTGGTTCTTTTAATTCTTTGTTAAATACGATGAAATCATCAATAATACCGCTATATTGGTATTGCATATTCCATCTGGCACCTACCATCCACGGCTTATTGACATCAATAGCTATATGAGATAAGCGCCTATCATATCTTGACTGAGTTACTGTTTGTTTAGCTCCATTAATGTATATATTACCTATATTGGACGAGTTGTAAGTGCAAGCTATGTGGCACCATGTGTTGAGCGGGAAAGACTGTGCCGGGGTGTCAATATAGGTATTCAATGTCGGGATAAATCTTATATTATTGTTAAGTGCGGTATGTACTTCGAAATGTTCGTTCTCTTTCGCTGATAAAAATCCAATATTAGATGACGTATGATACGCCCAGCAACATATTGTTATCTCGTTATATGTGTTGATGGTTGACATTATTGCATTATGAGGAATACTAATATAAGACGGGGTAGTGGCTATATTGGCAGCCATCCCAAACTTACCGTCAATATATGTTATATTAGTAGTTGTCCCACCAACACAGATATTATTAGCATCATTGACATTTTTTTCGAAATGTAGCCTTAAAACTTGTCTATTGGTCCTAATCATTTCACGTCTGATATAAAATTAACTAACATAATATTCCCGAATAAATATTCAAACTCTAATATATCTGTAGCGTTTGGGCTGCTGGATAATACCGGAGCTATCCCGCCCGGAAACTTATAATTTGAACCGTAATTAAGCGTTCGAGACCCTGTACTATCTTGTTTAACCAAAATAACATACCTCTTCCCTATTATCGGATTAGAGATATTAGCAAGTGTCCTATTACCAGCTATTGTAACCATAGCCCGCAACCCCAATGATGCATCCCAGACTATTGTGCTGGCATCTGTTAACGTTTGTACTGTCTCTGGTATATCAACTCCAGTTAATACAATATTGGTGCTTAATGGCTTGTTATTGACAGTTCTGGATGTTGGTACATACCCGGTCAAATCTACCTTTTGCGTTTCGAGCATTCTTTTTTGGGTACCGTCCCACCAAAAGTCTGGCACGTCAATAGCCAATATATATAAGTTGTCGCCTAAATTAAGCTGTGCAACATTATCCGGTATAGATAACCAAGCATCTAATGCATCTACGGTAGCAAATACATATCCTTTGTTGCGCCCTTTGGCAATGGCATTTGTTTCGTTGATTGCGCCGGGGATAGTTTTAGATATTGTTTGCAAACTATTGTCGGTAATTGTCTGATACCAGGACAAATCCGGCATTGGTATATTTATATTAATATTGCCATCCACGTCCGGCAGTTGGTTATTTACTGATTTGACAGGACTTTCGATTATCGGGCTATCGATATGTACCTCTGCACAAAGCTCTTTTTGGCTGTTGACGACAGCTTCAAATGTATCACCTGTATATACTTCGACTATCATATTACTGCGGATAAATTAGACAAAGTAAACCTTACACTTATTGGGTCAGATATTGAGATAAACTTTTCGATGTCGGCATCCGGGGCAATAGTGCCAATTTCGTACGAGCCTATACCTGTTTCTGTTTCGGAAGCTGTATCAGATGCGCTAAACTTGCAATAATAAAAATCCGGTGAGTACCTGTGTAACGGTGCATTATCGCGGGCAGCATCAAAGTCTTTGCGGGCAATGAGCTTACGGCCGGATGGCAATACAATAAGGAACGCCAAATCGGTAAGTGTATCAAGGTCGTAATACTGGTTAGTTGTGGTATTTCGGATTCGGATGCCGAAATACATTGATGTGTGTAATTTTTTGGTTATCATAAGAAAATGGTATTACAAATGGTATAATATCCTTCGGAAAAATCCTGGTATTGGTTTATGGCGACCGTGCCATTGGGCAGCACTTGTATTTTAATTGGTTTTTCGATTAGGTTATAACCATCCGGGGCTTCGGCAAAAACGAAGAATGTTTGGGCGATGGCAGGACGGAACCCAAGAGGCAACATGAACAATGTACTGCCCGGCGATGACGATACCTTAAAGCGGCCAAAAATTTCGAGGTTGCCAATATCATTGCGCCTAAAGCGTACTTTGTTCCCGCCGTCAGCTTCGTAACCGTACATCAGTATAGCTGTCTGTGTATAGCTTTCCTGTTTGACCACGATTAGTTCGGCAAGTTTAATGGCGGAGCCAATATCAAGGGACCCTTCGGGGCATGGTGTAGTGTACCCGTGGCGCGATACCAATTGCATTGACGAGTTGACGTGGACGGGCCGTGTTACCCCATCGCGGTAACTGCGCGATGACAATACCTGTTCGGTTGGTGTAAGGTGCCAGTTGGGATAACCGTCATCCACGGCATCAACAGTATCATTGATAACATCGTATATTTCGCCCTGGAAATATACCACGGCATCAGTAGTGGTACACGTTTTGGGGCTCGCGCTCAGGTTGGTGGTTATTGAGCCTGCAAGCAGGATGCCTGATGTGTAAGGCCTGTTTTGCAGTAGCAATTTGCAAATATGTGCCACCATTTCTTTGGACGAGTCCTGCATTAGCCTAAAATCGTCAAGCCGCAACGGGAAGCCAACGCCTTCTTCTGTTTTTAGTTTTTTCATCCGTAAATAATTTTATAAATAAAATAAGGAATCTGCTCGTTTCATGGCATAATAGATTGAATTATATATTTTTTACCAGCAACCTTATACAGGTTGACAATATTCATTATCTGGGCCCTTATCTCATTAGTATCGAGGCTTGGGTATATCATCACCTTAAAATCATAATCATACATATAATCTGTGGTGTTGAGTATATACGTTTCGGTAAACAAAGGGCCAGCCATGTCAACCTCATTAAAAATAAACCGTGCGTCCTGGTCTTGGGCATCTGACAAGTTATATATATATACCTGCCAGCGTTCGTCGTTGTTCTGTTCGATGCTTATCAATGCCGGGTTATGCGCCACCTTGTCAACCAATGCTTTGAGCAGGTAGCATACCTGACCGTTGTAATTGAGCCTGTCGTTGATAACAGCAACAGCGCCATTGCCCGAGTTGCGGAATTTGTCCCAGGTATTGCCAAGCATAGAAGTGAGCAATTTAACCCATGCCACATGGGCAGTTTTGCGCAAGTGTGGCGGCAATATCTGTTCGGTTACGGTATGTATATCGTGGTTGTACATTAGCTTACAATATAAGTAATCGATACATTGCCGTCTGTAGATGTAGTTATGCTGCCATCGGGGTTGTTGACGGTAGAGGTTATTTGGTTGCCGCCATCGAGTTGCCAATAGCCAGATGCGGCAATAGTTTCGCGGTCGATGCCTACAGCCGCGTTATCGCCCTGCTTGCTTTGTAGCAGGCTAAAATAAGCATCGTCAACGCCGTCAACGTCCATAATGGCAGCTATTAATGCAGCTTTTTTCAGCGCCCCGTTAAAATGTTTGGTGGATAGGGTGGACAAATAAGACACAATGGCCGCAAATACATTGGCGCTCACCTCGCTGTACGGTACGCCTGAGTAATATATTTTCAAGTCCATAAAAATTTTATCGGCCGCAAGGCTTATAAGGCTGTGGCGGGTACCTGCAAACTTGATAAAGTTAAGGTAGTTGTCGAGGTTGCTGTACGATGCCCCGTCAATTATTACCGGGTTGCCGTCACCATCGGCGGCGGCCACCTTTATGTATAATGACCCTTCGACCTCGTTAATGGAGCAAAACTTGACAATACGCTTTGTTTCGTCAACCACCCCGTATTGATACACGTTGTCAATAAGCGTAAGCGTGTCGCCGTCCTGGAACTCCATCACGCGCGAGTGGTACCAGGCTACAGTACCGGCAATAGCGGCACGGCCTTTGGCTTCAATGTCTTTGGCGTATTCGTCCCAGAGCGCCTCGTGCGTGGCGGTTACGAATGCCACTAACCACAGCCATAGCCGCCATAGTGCGGTTTTGCTGGTGCTTGTCAATGCGGCCAGTTCCGGTGTGGCCTCTTTCTGCGCTAAGGCAGCATTGTATATTTCGGTTACTGTTCGTGCCATTATTTTAATGTCAATTTTATTATTTTATAGTCGGTATGTCCAATGATTGCATTTTTGCCCAGAATGATTGGCCTAAGATTTTTAAGCTCATAATCAAGCATGAGTGCCGTTTTGAAAGTGCCATCCGGCAATAGTTTGCGGATTATATGGCCATTATGACCATACTTTTTCCCGACCAAATAGAATGATGTACCAAGCAAAAACGAAAAATCAACCCTATAGAAATAAGCGTCAGTATATATGTCAAAAGCAAGCGTTAAATCGGTTGGAGGAGTAGTGTAATTTTTCTCAACATATAGCTTATTGGGCAAGACAGCCATATTATAGCGGTCAGCTGACCATCCATTATTGTTGTAATTATTATTAACCCATACTACTTTAGACCAATCTCCTGGGGTTTCTCCATTGCTAATAGACCAATAACCAGAAGTTTTATACAAGCAGGTATCTGTAACAGCGACACCAGTGTTTGGCCATGATATACGCTTTATATCGCCACCATTAAATGTCACGGCTTGGAAAACAACCGTACTGCCAGTCGACGCTAAATAACCTATATATTGTTTGCCATCTTGTTTATTCCTGAAAATTATATGAGGTGCCATAAGACTTGGCACTCCATTATTGTAAAACCAATCTCGGCCATTAAGGTAAACAACTTCACCAATAAAATAGTCCCATTCGGGATACCACCTGTTTATTGTTGCGCCATAATCAAGAGTATAGTATAATAGTCCTCCGGAAGAAAAAATAATTTTAGACAGGTCATTCATATTCCTGCAACATGCAGTAATTGGATTGGTAATTCCATTCATCTGCCTTTGTGTAAATTCTTCACTAAAAGCCGCCGCATTGGTAATAATCTTTCCTCCTTCACAGGTAAAAGCGCAATGAACACTTCTAATATCAGCGTTGATAATCTTGGCCGAGCTGGTAAAAAGCTCAGTTACCTCTATTTCAGGAGCCACTACTTCAGGTGGCACAATTTCGACCGCCCCGGCCACCTTCAACCGCTTAGCCGCATAGTAGTTTTTCACGGCCTTGTTAATTGGCGTGTTGCGCACTACCAACGCAGTGCCTGGTAAGAGATTGGCATCGAGGCTGAGGTTGTTGTCGCGCATGAGCATGACCACGCCCTCGGCGCTGCCGTATTCTTGCAGGGCAATGTCGAGCAGGCACTGGCCTTGTTGGACAATAATAGTGTCGTATGTAACTATTCCAGCCATTACTTTTTGCCAATTTTTATATTCCTGCTTACCTTTTCAATGCCCCTGCTGCCAAAATAAAATGCCATAACTAACATCGTCAGCTCTTCGAGCATATCAATATAAGCCTTGGCTATATGTACGGCATTGATAGCATCGAATAAAGCAAATAATAGATATAACAATAATAGCGTAATCAACGTTAGTGGTCGTACGTTCTTGCTCAGCCAGCTATCGCTTGCCATATCTGCAGCATGACGGGCTGTGAGTTCTTTTTCGTTTTCATTCAAAATCTTCTGTAATTCATTATACAATGCAAGTTTCTCGCCCTGGTTGGTTACGTTGCGGTCAATGGCTTCGCCTACGGCTTTAATTAGTCCGGTGGCACCGGAGGTAATGGTATTGAGGATGCTCATGTTATTTATAATTTGCTTGTAATTCTATTTGTCCGTTATTACTTATATTCAATTTTTCAATTAATAGCCCCATTTTATTACATTCTTCCCTGATACTGCGTTTCCACGCATTAATATCGTTATCGCCAAGCATGTTGCTTATTCCTACACCAATTGTTGGATGCTGCCTAATACTGCCCTTATCGCAGCTAAGCAGTAAAAAAATATCCTGATTGGTTGTTTCCCCAACAGCAAAATCGCCATTGGTTATTAACAGGTCTATTTCGGTATTTAGTTGAATATCATTCATCTTAATGCTTTATTTTTGTATTTTCAATATCTGAGGCTGTTATTGTTTTTGTTTTAGGCACAAACTGTATAGCTGCTGGGGCACCATTGCCTGCTATGGGAGATGTAAGCAATAGTTGTTGCAATGTTGCAAGGTCGTTGGCTACATTGTTCATCCATTCAGCTAATTTTGAACCTATTGGAATGCCCCCGTTTTTACCGCCATGTACAATTATCTCATCAATGGCCGTATAACCCAATATTGCCATGTTGCGCCGTTCGCCTTCCGATGTGTCGGCTACAAGCGCTATTGAACCAGTTGCGGGCTTAATATATAATGTATCATTTCCATTATACATTGCAGCGAGCAGATATACATTTTCGTATGTAATGTTGCCTTCTTTAATGGTGCATGTATTGTTTTTTACATCAATAACTTCGGCTTGAAACAATATGTCTTTTTTGCCATTGTTGGCAATAGCTTTAAGCAATTGTTTAATATATGTAACCTGTTCCATAATGTTTAGTCAATTTTTTTACCAATAGCAACAGTGCGCTCGCCTCCCGATGCCGAAAAGTTTACCTCGACCCCAAGAACATAATACGAACCGTTTTTGAACTCATAATCTTTATCGACGATAGTAACCTTATAACCGGCATCGCAAAAAGGCACAAGCCATCCAGTGAAACTTCCTTCGTATCCTGTGTACACATGCGCTTTAAGCGTTTCATCCGCTATGTGCTGAAGGCTCTTTTTATCGCTAATGCCCGATGTTTTAATAGTCATGCGTTCGCCTCCCGGTGTGCCGCTTTCGACTTTAATTACTTTGCCGTCGGCGCTTTTACCTTCTACTTCGACAAGTAATTTCCGTTGTTCGGCTTGTTTGTATTTAAGTTTTGATGTCTCAATATTTTGCATAAAATCATACGCAGCTTCGCCAAATATCTCTACATATTGCGGGCGTATATGCAACGTGCCATCTTTCATATACACGTTTGGCTTAGCTTCTTCCTGTATTTTTTTAAGTATATCGTACCCGGTAGCCCCCTTGACTACAAACGAGTCGTAAGTAAAATCGTAGTCGCAATTAAGTTTTATACTGCTGTCTATTTGGCTAATTACCCATGACAATAAATTTTTAAGAGTGATTTTTGTAAATTGTTTGTCGGGCAAAGGTTTGCGAAAGCGATAAATTTCATCTTCGCAGTGTAGCTTTATTGCATTATCGTCGTTTTCGATATGTTCGATATAGCCTTCAAATTCTTTAGTGAGCGTATCGTTGTAACCAAGTGAAATAATTACTTTATCTCCGGCTTTTATTGTTTTTTCGAGATAATCCAATGTGCTATCGGTAGCATTTATGGCCTTGCCGGCAATCATTGACGGCAGGGTTATAACTGCAGTGTCGGACAATAGCTCGACAGAGCGTTTTATTGTCACGCTTTCTATCATTTTGAGCGTATAATTCCCAACGTTAATATGATAATCAAGGTTGTAGATCATACATTATCGGTTAATAACAGGTAATTATCATCGCTAAAGGCTTTGATAGTAAACTGCTGGTTGTCCGCCCCGCGTGTAAACGGGAAATCGTAACTATCAATAGCTATATAGTGTATATCGAAAACATTGTTGAGCAAATCGCATACAATGCCTATGCTCTCACGGGCTTCGCAAAAAGTTCTCAGGCGGGCAAGATAGTCATATATGGTATTGTTTTCGTCCGAGGTAATAATGCCGCCGATGGTAATTTCGTAGTCATCCTGGTTCCAGCGTTCTTTAATAGAACCACGAACCTGGCTTTTATTGACATAACGCCTGATAATTTTGTTATTACCTGAAATAGCAATAACCGGGTCAATAGGCAGCATAAACTCATCGGCCCCCATTTTGAGGGTGATAGGTACCTGCCATAATGTAGAGCCAAGCGATTCGAGCCCTTTTTTAATATCGTTTTGGAGCGATTCGTCGGCAGCCTTGCCATCTTTGTCAATTTCTGGCACCCGCACTATTGTGCGCAGCGGGTATATAGGTGGCAATGCAAACCCGAGCGCCATTTGGTGGCTAAGCGCTATATTGGTACTATCGTGTATGGTTTTTATCGGGTCTTTCATATATATTAAAATTATCCTGCACTATACGCAGCCTGCAGCAGGCGTATAAACGATTCTTCCATTTGGCGCTGCAGGTCGGCTTTGTTATCTTGCATTGTACCGTTGTATATAACGTTTTCGATAAGGTTGCGTAAATTAATTGTAACATTACGTGCCCCGCCCGATTGGATAGTTTCGGCTGTTTTGGTTGTTTCTGGGTTTTGGGCTATTGTTGGCTTACCTGCATTCACGGCATCTGTCAACGATGTATTTACCCCCGCTTTGTTGCCGATAAGCTCGTTGTTTTTGAGGCCGGCAGCCTGTTTTTTATTTTCAATTTCCTCTACTCCTTTGTGGTATGCCAATGCAGCGTTTTGCCCCATCTGCTTAGCCTGGCCAACCACTTTTTTTACAGTGTTTACGCCGGTAATATCCATAGCGGCATCTTTGGCTGCCGCCCAAGCCCCTTTGAAATCGCCTTTAAACACTTTATACAGCGCTTCGCCAAGTTTGCCAATGCCCCGCACAAAACTAATAATACGATCAATAATTAATGTATATAGCATTTGCCCAAATCCTTTAATCACCTCCCATGTAGCTTTAATTATGCCACGGAACCAGCCTACTTTCTGGTAGGCCAGCACTACCATTGTAATTAGTGCAGCTATTGCAGCAACTACGGCTACAACAGGGTTCATTGCCATAACCGCATTGAAAGCTGCCTGAATGCCTGTCCATATTTTTGTTGCCATTGACGCCATATTTATGGAAAATGACAAACCTTTTATGCCGATTGCTAAGCCTGCCAGTAATGGGACAGATGCCGTAACAAGCGGGTGGCCTTCTTTTATTTTATCATAAAACCATGTTATGCCGTCAACTACCCCCTTTAGTGGAACCGATACCCATTCAATTATCCGCCCGAACATATCAAGCACAGGGTTAAGCACAGGGCCTATTATATCAAAAAGTTTAATTGCCGTTTCCCGCAAATTGTCGAGCAGGGTGGATAATTTTGCCCCTGTGGTTTGGCCGATTTTTTCGGTCATATTATAGAATTTTCCACCTTGCGATGTTGCCGTACGGAATGCTTCTGCCACCATTTGGGCAGATATTTGCCCTTTTTCCATCTTTTCCCTGAGCGATACATAACTTTCGCCTGTGGTGCGGCTGATTTCCTGCAGAGGGTTAAACCCGGCATTAACCAATTGAAGCAAATCCTGCCCTGTGAGCTTACCGGCTGATTGTATCTGCGAGAATGCCAATGTAAGGCTTTGTAATTTACCGGCCTCGCCCATGGCAATATCGCCCATCATACGCATGTAAGGCATAACTTTTTCCTGCTCAACCCCAAAAGCCATCATTTGTTTGGCGGCATCCTGTATATTTAGCTTGCTGTAAGGTGTTTTTGCGGCATAATTGTTCAGGTCGTTGAGCAGCTGATTGGCTTTTTCCTGGCTGCTGGTTAATACCTCAAACGATACGGCGGTTTGTTCGGCTTCCATGCCGAGCTTGCTTACTGTTGTAAGGCCTGCACCTATAGCTACTAATGGGTTTGTAATTAAGCCTGCCCCGGGCAATTGCGAAAACGCATCTTTAAACCATGTTTTTATTTTGCCACCATTGGTGGTTTGAAGTTTATTAATTTCTTTTTCGAGCGATTTTATTTCTTTGTTGTAAGCCCTTAAAGTATCAATATTACCGGCTGGTACCCAGTCGCGTTCGGCCTTTAGCAGGGCAAGTTTTTGCTGGAGCGTAGCCACGCTTTTGCCCATATCGCCCATAACCTTATTGACCGTTTGTGTTTGTTTTTCGAGATGGGAAAATACCTCTAACGATTTTTCGGAGTTTATGCCAATAGTTCGTAACTTTTCACTAAGTTTGTCGTTTAAACTTAATGTATATTCTAATACATTTGCCATGTTAGAAGGTATTTTAACTTTCTATATAGTTCTGTTAATTGGTGCAGCCATTTACTGGACAGGTTATTTTATTTTTTACCATATCCCGAAAAACATCATTTTATTTTTCGTACAGGCTTTTAATTTTTTTAAAGAGCTGGTTGCAGAAGCCAAAGCAAAACATTATGCCAGGGTGTTGCGTAAGTTATTGCCTGTTATAATTGGGTTTATAGCTTCGGTCATTGTTTACATAATTTTACGCTGATTAGCTTCCATTTTCCGTATCCACAGCAGCTCCTTGATACATGCAGCCCAATCATTGTCCGACAGGCTGTCGGGGTCAACATTAAAATAGTATCGCAAGAACGCATTAAATTTTCGTATCCAATCGTTATCGCCAACCTCGGCAGCCTCTAAAGCTTTACCAGCTCAGCCTCCTTTACCTGTATAAGTTCCGACAGCTTGGCCGATGCTCCAAGAAACAGCTCATCGTTTGTCTTTATATCTTCACTGCCTCCAAGCCAGCAGTTTTGTAATAGTAGCTCATTAAATTTAATTGGGTCTTTAGTGCCAACGGTGCCGGCATAGCTCAGTATTTTACGGTCGGGCTTGCGCAAATAACAAATATGCCCATCTACTTTAATGGCGTATATTTCGCCATATTTTGCCCGCCACTGGCTAAGTTGTTCGTCGGTTGCCTGCCCTAAGTATTCATTTGTTTTTTTTACCATAATTATTAATTTAAAATGTTAAACTACTTGAGCTTTTTTTCGAAGGAAAATGAACGGCAGCTTGATTTCTGCAAACTTGTCGCCCTGTTTCATCTCGATAGTTTCTTCGGTAAATTGTATGCCCTGCAACACATCGGTAATAAGCACATCGCCCTTAGCAGGGTTGCCATAGCATACTACGGCATCGAGCTGCAGGCTAAGGATGCTTTTATCGTCGCTTGCAAGTATAAGGCTTTCGAGTTCGCTCTGAAGGCAGGTAATTTCGCCTTCGTAGCTGCGGTTGCCTTTTTGTATTTTAATGGGGTCGTTGCCTTTGCCATATATGGCTTCTTTTTCCTGTTTTACGGTGTATTTAATACCTCGCACGCCGGTAATATCTTTACCTCCCATAATTAAGGTAATATCGGCAAATTCATATTCTCTGCTGTCAAATGCCATAGTTTTTTAAGAATTAGTAGTTTTAAAGCCAAGGTACACATCAATATACTTAGGATAACCGAAAGGTTTTACACGTAATTGGATTTTAAGCAGCGATGTTGCCACCACATTTTGCTTATAGTCAATATAACATGTAACGCCTGTATCTTTTGGGTTTGAAGGGTCAGCGCCAAGGTTTCCGTAGGCGGTCATCTGGTTTTCGATGGCCGTTTCTACCTTGTTTTGAATATGCTTACAAACAGGCGCCGGAATATAACCATCGTCAGTAACGGGTATTTCGTCGCCAAGCTCTTCGACAAGGGTTTTGTAGGCAATGCGATAAGCTTTGTCTATTACCCTGCGGCGTTGGATAAGCTTGTAGTCGTCACTGTCGGCAGTGGCCAGATGGTCGTTGCACCAGTAGTAACCTGCTTTGCCAACGAAAGTCCTTGGGCAAATATAGCCTGCATCGTTAACCACATCGGGCTGCCCGTTTTCGGCTGCCTGCGTACCGATATAGAGTTTTTCGGCTTTAATGGTACCTGTTTTAACACGCATTAGCGAACGTTGTACGGGTATAGCCGCCAAACGTCCGGCAACCAACCCGCTACATGCCCCTGTGCTACCACTTACGGTATCGCCTATTACCACCCCAACACGGTTGTATTCGTTCTCGGCAAGGTTGGCAAGGTTGCCGGCATTGCCATTATAATGCCTGCCTTCGAGTAATACAAACAATGGCGCATAAAGGGTGTCGGTAGCCCAGTTGGCCAATTCATGGGCTTTGAGCATAGCGGTTGCTACCTGGCTGTCCAGTCCATTGACGATTGTCGGGGTGTAACCTGTCGGGTCGGCAATGGCAGTAAAAATAAAGTTGATTGCGCCATTGGCTGCCACAATAAGCTTTTTGGCGTAATTATTTGTTTTGTCAAATAACGCACCATACGTTACTGTTTTGTCATAAGCCATGAGCCATAGTTTAGTACCAACAGGCGCTTCGTCGTAAAATTCTTTTACGGCTTTGAAAATGTTCGCATTGGCATCGCTACTGTCGGAGGTAATGCCAAGGGCGGTAAGGTCGTCCAATGTAGTTAGCAGATAGGCAGTTTCGAGGGCAAATGTGCCTGATACGGCCACACCGCTTGCCACAAGGCCGCAAACCCCGTCTTCCATAGGCGTTGCTGCGCCTATGCTGCCATTTTCATAATATATTTTTACACGTGGTAACATGCTGCATTAGTTTTTAAATTCGGTAATTTCTACTTTAGCGTTTTTTGCATGGGCCCCGGCAAGGTCGGCTTTGGTAAACCAATAACCGTCGGTGGAGTAGTATATGATTTCAACCCCAAGCTGTTGCATCAGCCCTTTAGCTTTTTGCTTTACATCTTTATCGGTGTATTTTTCGGTAGTTTCTACCATAGTAGTTTCTTCCGCTGTTTGGATTTTTTCCTTTGCCATATTATAATGTTTTAGAATTAATATCTTTTATGTTTTGTAGTTCAATGCTGACAGGGCAAGTATTGCGGTTTTCGCAATCCTGTATTTTCTCAATGGCCTTGCGCAGCCGGCTTTGTTCACGTTTTAAGGCCGCAAGTTCTTTTTTCAGCTTTTCGTGTTCGGAGATTAGTTCATTATATTCACCCCGCAACGCCTCAAGTGTATCGCGCAACGATTGTATAGCAATGTTTTCTGTTTCAATATCAATTTTATAAGTTTGTTTTTTAACCAGTTTCCTGTTTGCTATAAAGTTGACCAATGCCGCAAAGCTGCCGCCGCCGATGGCCGATAATATGCCTATGATGATTTCGTTCATGCCGGTAATGAGTTTAGCGTTATGTTGTCGTAATATGCTTTTTCTAACCGCAAGTCGTACTGGTTGTCGGCATATTTAGGCCCGTTGTAACGGCTTGCAAAGGCGCACCAATTGCGTGCGTTCATATAATCAACAAGGTTTAGCGACTTAAGAAATTTTATGGCTGCCGTAAGCTGTTTTTCGACCGACTCGTCCATATCGGCAACAAATGTTTCTACATCGTCGTAACCGCAGTATTTATGGTTAAACCCCATAATTTGGAACATGCCGTAGCTTGCCGATTTCAGCGCAGCCTTGCGGTATATTTTCATAGCCTTTTCCAGTCGCTTATATTCCTCTGCCCCTCCTTTATATTTACTTTTGTCCCATACCTCGTAAAGTATATCGCTATTGCCGGCAGTATATCGCTGTGGCGTTATACCTGCAATTACCAGTTGGCGCCAAAAAATATGCCCTTCAAAAAGTATTTTACAACGCCCGTCAGGCAGGAAACCATTGCCTGCACTTTCGACAACCGATATAGCCTTGAGCGCTGCCGGCTCAATGCCGTTTGTGCGTGCCACGCGTGCAATAATATCGTTGGTTAGTTGTTTGTTATCCATGTATTGGCTCAATTTGGATGTTTGGGCGTTGTATCTTAATTGTTTGGCTTAGTTGCTTATCAACAATTGAGGCTACTAATTCGCTGCGAAGGCATATATAACCGTTGCCATAGTCGGCAGCCTGTTCACGGGTGCGGGTTAGTTTGGTTATTTGTCCGCAGTTAAACCCATGTAAAACATTGTAAACCTCGTCCCATTTGTCGAGCAGTTGGATTGTTTCGTCCTCAAGCTCGGCATTGTCGAAGCTGTCGGTAACGCAAGGCAAATACAGTTCAATGTTTATGGTAACATCGCCCGTTTGCTTTCCTTGCAAGGTATTTGCATAGTTAACATTGGTAAACTCAATGAGCAATGCAGGCAGCGGTATAGGGTAATTGTTTTCCTGACGGCGGAATTGGCCTTTTTGCAGGTCAATATAATTGACCCACGGCAGGCTTTCTTTTGCCTTATTTTTTATTGCTGTATATAAAAAGCTGCGCTGCATTGCTATTGAATTGACTAACTAAAATTGGGTGCAAGGTTTTGGTATAACAAAGCCGAGTAACGTTGCCCGCTCAGCACAAAATCGGCCTTGAAGCGATGGGCAAATCCAAATTCTGTTGCACGTCCGGCAGGGTTGTTTTGCTTCGGCGTAAGGAACATTTCGAAAGCCCCGCCTGCGCGGAATACATTTGTACCAACAAACACAAAACCTGCCGGTACAACATTACCGGTAATAGTTGCACCTTGTGGGGCTTTTTGGTTGGTGCCTACATTGTAGGCCACATGGGTAGCCGATGACTTGTGGATACGGAACCCGTAATATTCGACAATTGTCGGGTTAATTACCCCGTTGTTTTGCTGATAGCTTAGCTGGGCTTTAAGTATGTCGTTGTTGCTTACCAAGTCCCACCACATGTCCGATGGCAAAACAAGGTTACGGCCACCATCCGGGAAACCGGCATTGTCGCATGCGCGGGCAAGACGTATAATATCATCTAGCGTTGCCATTTTGAAGCCGTCGCGTGCCCCACCCGTAGTAGGTAATATAATTGTTTTTGCACCGGCAGCATCCGGGGCAAAAGTATAAGCTGCATCGGCTATCTCTTTTTCAACTATTGCCTGGCTTGCCAAACGGGTGTAGTACTGTATTTTATCATACGGCAGGGCATGGTTCCAGATGTTGCGGATTTTATAGTTTTGGCTGTCGTAATAGTCGAGTGTAACGTCGTACACGGTTTCCGTTGGTTCAACGCTATCAACATCGGTGGTGCGGTTTTTATAGACAGCAGGCGCTGCACCTGCTTCCGGGAAACGTAATGTTTGCCCGTTTTCAACGAACGAACTTAAATCCTGTGCCTCGTTCAGCCAGGTGTCTATCTTTTTGTATTCTTCCTGCAACGAGCGGATAAATACAATTTGTTGGGTTGGTAAGGTAATTTCTGTTGCCATTTTTATTGAATTAAATTTTTAGTCATTAATCATTAATTTAAAAAAACCTTCGCAAGCCACTTCGCAGGCTTCGCATTGCATTTTTTAGGCCGGGGTGGTATAACAACCCATTTTTTTACTTTCGTTTAAAAATTCGGCCTCTAAACGCTTAAACCGCTCAGGTTCATTTTGGGCCATCGCTTCAAGGGCCAACGGGTCGTTTTTGTAATAGTCCAGAAATGTCCATTTGGAGCGGTCGTCGGTTTTATTTTCGGAGGTTTGCATCCCGCTTACAAAAGCATCTATTACTTCCTTGCCTTTGCGGGCTTCGAGCGCTTTGCGGGTAGCCTCGTAGTCGGTTTGCGCCGCTTTTTCGTACATGGCAATTTCGTCGGGGGTTAACCCAAGCCGGCTTGCATGTAAGGCAACCAACTGTTTGGCAAGGTTTTCGCCCGGTTTATTTTGTGCAGGCTGGCGGGCATCGAGCAAGCGCGATACACGGTCGTAATCGAGCTGTGCCAATGCAACAAGCTCTTCTGTTTCGGCATCACTGACTACACCGCGCGCCTTGTGCAATTTTATCATGTTTTCGGCATTGAGCCTGCGTGCTTGTTCAAGCTCTTGTTTTAGTTTTTCCACATTTTCTGTCATAGTTGTATGTTTTGTAATTAAACTTAATCGGTAATCGCTGCCATCGGGTTTACATAGCTTTACACTGTTTTTTTGTCCGGGTACGGTTACCACAGATACTTCGAGTAGTTCGCTTTTGGTTATTGTAGGATATTTTTGTCCGGGCAGAAGATATATCGGGTCTTCGCTTTCTTCAATTGATATAATGCTTACAGACACGGCATTCATATAGCCGTTTTTGTATTTACGATATAGCTTTACTGCCTGTTCGTCTTCGGGGTCAAATTCGAGCGTGCCTATAAGGCGGCCATTGTCCTTACGAAAATTTTTCCATTTTCCTATGCTTGCCTCATAAGTATTGTGCTGCACAGGGCAAACGGGGTTTTCCATGAACCCCGATGTGTCTATTCCATCAATAAGCAACCGCCAGCCGTAACGATTGACTGTTTCATCGACGATTACAAAATCCATTTCTAAAATTTCGGCCATTTGCAAGTAAATTTTTAAGCAAAGTTGAATAGTAGCAAGTTTCAATGCAAATTAGCGTTTACTCATTGAGAAAATTTTTACACTCATTAAGTCTACAGGCTTAATGAGTAAATAAGAATTTGCATTGAAAATCAGGTATAGCAAACTTTGCGTAAAAAACAAATGCGCAAATGAGCAAATTTTCAAAAGAAACCCATAAGCAATTTATTGAACATGCACGCCAACTATACGTGAAGGGGTTTGATATTAACACCATTGCCGAAATCCTTAAGCTCTCTGCCAATACAATATCCCGATGGGCAAGGGAGCATGAATTTGAACGCAGCCGCCGGAGCCAAATTATTGCACTATCTGAAATACGCAACTCTATTCTCGAAAGCTATGCCGATATGCTTGAAGGTAAGCAGCCAAAGATAAAGCCCGATGATGCTGCCAAATATGCCATGGCATTCGAGCGTTTTTCGGCACGTAAACAGGTGCTTACCTATATGTACGAGGCATTTGAACTGCTTACCGAACAATACCAGCGTAATATACAAAATGCCCAAACCAACGCCGATAAAGAGACGGCACTGAAAGACCTGCAAAAACTGCGGGCAAACATGGATATAGTAATTGGCAAACTCACCGACGAAGTACTTGGTAATGAATAATTGAACAAATTATGGGCCTTTCGAAACGAGATATAATTGAACTTAACAACCGCTTCCGGGAGCGTAGCCAGTATATTGCCCGCGCCACAATTGACACGATCATACAGGAAAGCGATGATGAACGCCAACGCCGTATTGAACGCCTGCTTAAACCGGCTAATTACAACCAGTTTTTTAATTACTATTTTGGCAAAGATACGGCAATACCTCTTGCCGATTGTAATTGCGCATGGTACCACACTGATATATACAAAGAACTATATAAAAACGATTTTATTACCCTGTTTAACCTTGTGTTTCGCGGAGGGGCAAAAAGTACACACGCAAATCTTGGCTACATTGCAGCGCTCAAACAAAGTGAAAAAGCTAAATTTTTTCTGGTTGTAGGTGCAAATGAGCTGCGTGCAACCATGCTGTTGCAGGACTTGCAGGTACAATTCGAACATAATGCACGGTTAATAAAAGACTTTGGCCAACAAAAAGTATATGGTTCATGGGGCGACGGTATGTTCGAGACTACCGATAAATGCACATTTATGGCATTGGGGATTGACCAGCCATTCAGGGGGCTGAGGGCAAACGGGTACAGGCTTGAGTATGTAAGCATTGACGATGTGGAGGACAAAAAACGTGCCCAAAACCGAAGGCTTACACGTGAATATATCGACAAAATTATGGGCGATATTCAGGCTGCCTTCTCAACCCGTTCGGAACGGACCATCATCAATAACAATTATTTTGTAGAAAATGGGTTAATAGACGGGCTACTGGCAAAAAAAGGCTTTGATATTAAAAAAACAGATACAAAGCAAAACCAGGTATTGCGCAATAAATATGCTGCTGTGTACCTCGTTAACCTTACAAACAAATACTACGACCAGATAAGGGCCGATAATATGCACGAATGGCAACCAAGTTGGCCTGAACGCTTTCCCCACCAAGCATGCCTGCGTAAAATTGAACAGTACGCCCACGATAAGGAAACCCTCTCGGGCGAGTTTTACAACACGCCAATTAACGTTGGCAAGAGGATACGTGAGGAAATGATACACATGGTTAAGCCTTTGCCATTGGATAAATACTCTCTAATAGTCGAAAACTGGGACTTAGCCTATAGCGACAGTGCGTGCTATAAAGCCAAAGCAACTGTTGGCGTGCATGAAGGCAAGCTTACCGTGCTCGATGTGTTTTGCCGGCAGTGCGACATACAAACCGCTATGGACTACCATTTTACACGGGCAAAAAAAGTACTTCGCCAAACATCGGCACTGGTAAGCTATTACGATGCCTCTGTGGCACAGGAAGCCGTGTATGAACAACAATGGTTGCAGGCCGGGCGTAAGCATAACATGTTTTTCCTGCCCTTGCCACAAAAAAGCCATGTGGACAAATATATAAAAATAGACACCACCCTGATAGGCGTGCTTACAAGCGGTACGCTGGCATTTTCGGAGGAGCTGGGAAACAATCCCGATTGGGCAGAAGCTAAGGCGCAGATGCTCAACTTTGAAAAAGGGGGCAAATACCCAACTGACTTTCCCGATGCGCTATCGGATGCTATCATTAAAGCGCAGGAACTTATTGGTTTTGATGCTAACGATGAGATAATTAAACCAGTATTTGGCTTGCGAAAACGTGGAAATTATTAAAACATATAAACTATGGCATTTCTTACAAAAGACGAACTGAAAACAGTATCAACATCGGAGCTCATTAATAAAATCACAGCCTATGATGATAGTATCGTAAATGCAATCATAGACGAAAGTATTGGCCTTATGTGCAGCTACCTGAGCAAATATTACGATACCGACGCGATATTTTCGGCAACCGGCAATGCCCGCCATAAAACCGTACTGAAAAAGCTCAAAGATATTGTGATATTTGAGATATACGAACGCCACACCCGCGAAATAAACCAGGCTGCCAAACGGCGTTTTGACGAGGCCATGCTGTGGCTCGAAAAACTCAATACCGGCGAATTTGCCGACAGGACGCTGCCACAAATTACAGAAACCAGCGAAGAAACTGAAACCCCTGCCGATATATTATTTGGCAACCGTAATGACAGATATAGTTCGAACTACTAAAGCAAACAACAATGAGTAAGAGTAAAAATAAGAAAAACAATACATTGAAAGTTAACACACTTGCTGCAAATACTGCAAAATTAGCCAAAAACCCACCTTTACAAACTGTGGATAGCAATAAATACGAGATTGATTATTTTCGGCTGTACGAAAGCCTTTACCGTAAAGAAATAAGCGACTGGCAGCAGGCACGTATTGCACGCCACGACCCGTTTAACCCGCTTACTTACCCATTGCAGCAGCTTTACAAAGATGCCATGCTCGACAACCACCTCGCGGGGGCTATCGAGAACCGTATATTACGTGTTGTCAATAAACAATTTATTATAAAAAACCCCGACGGCAAACCTGATTTTGAGCGTACACAATTGATACGTACACGGTGGTTCAGAACGTTGATAAGAAGAGCATTAGAATCGAAATTTTTTGGTTATTCGCTTATTCTTATACAAGAGGCAAGCCGGGGCAATATAACGAAAATTATCGATGTGCCACGCGAAAATGTTATACCAGAAAAGGGCATTATCTTAAAAAATGGGCTCGACCCCTCGGGCGAAAACATTAAAATAGCCGATTACCCATACCATTTCGTGTATATTCAACTTGCCGGCGCCATAGGAAAACTTGAGCAGGTAGCCCCGCTTACCATTTTCAAACGCCACAGCTGGGCTGCATGGGACGAGTTTGAACAAATATTCGGCGTACCGCTGCGTATAGCCCGCACCATGATTGACACGCCAAAGCATAAAGCCGACCTGCAACTATGGCTCGAAACCATGGGTTTGGCCGGTTATATCATACTCGACAAGCGTGTGGACATTGATATTAAAGAAAACAACCGCTCAGATGCATTTAACGTATTTGCCCAGAAAATAAGCCTTATAAACAAAGAAATAAGCAAAGCCATCCTTGGCCAGACCATGACCATGGACGACGGCGGTAGCTATTCGCAGGCCGAAATACACCTGCAAACGCTCGACGATATTACCAATGCCGATATTACCGATATTGAAGACTGGTTTAATAACGATTTTTGCAATGTATTGCGCGGCTGGGGCTACGATATCCCGGAAGGTTACCGGCTCGATATAGTGGCCAATGCAAGCGTAAACCCGACAGAAAAGATAAAGGTTGACGAAGCTTTGATGCGCAACGGCTGGAACCTCGATAAGGACTATATAGAACAAACCTACGAGGTTAAGCTCGATGCCGACAACCCACGCAACAACCAACCACAGGCGCTTAATTATAGCAAAAACCCTGAGCTTGATTTTTTCGTGTAAGCCCCGCCATGGACGGCGACTACTTCGGCGGGGCAATAAAGAGCCTGCAACTGGCATTGCACGATTTCCCACGTCACCTGCTATTTCCTTATCAACTATCGTGGGTCGATATTGCCGAAGATGTTTTTAATAACCCTGAAAATAAAGACCTTGTAAACGAACTGCCTTTAGAAGTTTTTAAGCCATATAACAACTTATTTCACTCGGCTATTGAGGGGCTCGACGAAGAGCGTGCGAAGCTGCTCAAAAATAATGCCACCATGTTTGCAGCAGCCAAAACAGCCAAGCTCATGCAAAACCTTATTGCCATACGTAGGGGCACAACCGATAAAGATGCCTTTATGCAGCTTGCCCGCCGTACTATCAACACATTTAACCGTTATAGTGCAGCCGAATATAATACAATGGTGCACCGTACCAGGATAGTGAAGCAATGGGAGCAGTTCGAGGCCGAAACCATGTACCCAAACATTGAATGGCTGCCCAGCCGTGCTGCAACCCCCGATGAAGTCCACCGGGGCTACTGGAACCACGTGTGGGCAAAAACCGACCCGTTTTGGCTCAATAACTTCCCGGGCTGCCGTTGGGGCTGTAAATGCAGCTGGCGCACCACTGATGCCCCGCCTACCGGAAAAGGGCAACTAAAGCCCGTCCCACCTTCGCCGGGGCTCGAAGGCAACCCCTATTTTACCAACGAAATGATTAGCCGCAACCACCCGTACTATTACGGGATCCCAAAACATATCCCTAAACTTGGCGTGCTGCATAACCCTGACGAAGTGGTGTACCTGGATTATATAACCGATGACAATAAGTCATTTCAGGTACATTTTCTGGCAAGGGACGAATTTGACAGGGCAAACAGCAAGTTTGTCCCATATCTTTTTAATGCCGGGTTTAAAGACATAAGGTTCCTGCCAGCCATTGAACATAAGAAAAACCCTACAATTAAAAGGTATTTTGGCAATTATGCCGGACACGGTTGCGCAGATGTATTGGCCGATGGAAATTATGTAGAACTAAAAGAAGTTGGAGCCGGAAAAAAATTATTGAGAAATATGAAGGACAATGCTTTAGAGGGATTATTAAAAGCTGATATTTTATTTATAAGGATAAAAGGTAAAATAACCGCACAGGAAACTAAAGATTTTTTCAAATACGTACATCAAAGAAGAAAAAATAAAAAAATATTTTTGATTAATAAATATAATGAAATTATACCGTCCTTATAAAACCCCAACAGGGTGTATATCAAATTGATATACACCCTGTATCGTGTCGTCCAGGAATGCCTCCTGAACAATACAAAAATACAACAGAAATTTTCGAAACCCAAATTTTATATCAAAAAAATGAATGCCAATGAATTAAAAATACGTATTACCGAACTTGCTACGAAGCTAAAGTCAGAAATTAACGATAAGCTGCCCATTGTGGCAGGCAAAATGGCTGTGGACTTTTTCAAAGAAAGTTTTCAGAAAGAAGGCTTTACCGACCAAACTTATGAACGATGGTCGGAAGTAAAACGCCGACAAGACCCACGCGTAAGAGGTGCACGTGCTACGCGTAAAATACTTACAGGCGACACGGGCGACCTTGGCGAAAGCATTACATACCGCAAAACATCGCCCGGCGAGGTTACAATTACTGCCGAAGCGTACAGCAAAGACGGGTTTAATTATGCCCCCGTGCATAACCAGGGCGTAACCGATGCCGGGCGTAACCGTAACGTGGTGATACCGAAACGCCAGTTTATTGGCCCGTCGAAAACCCTTAAACGTGCAATTGAAGATGAAATAGAACGAAAATTGAACGATATTATGAAATTATAAGTAATTTTACTAAAAAAATTATGGAAACAATTTCGTTAATACTAAGCGGTTTAACTTTAACAATTATGGTGGCATTTTTGCCTATGTTGCTGACACAATTAAAAATAAGCCGTGAATATGCTGCCATGTTTGAACCGGAGAAAATAAAAGCATATATTGCACTAATGGAACAAAAACACGAAAGCGAGCTTACTTTATCGCAAAAAACACATCTTGCCAATCTCAGAAAAATCCAGCAATTTAAAGAAAAACTTCAACAAGATTATACCAACCTGCTCATAGAAACAGCCGAATACTTAAGAAATATTGATGTGCCCGATAAAGCACAATTTATACGAGAGCATTTTGGCAGCCATGCCGATTTCTTTATACAAGTAGTTATTCCTCGAAATTAACTTTTAAAAATTCGTCAATAGAAATGTTTTTGCCAGCCTTGATGCTTTCGGCCAGTTGGTTGATGCGGGCATCGTAACCATTACGGTTTTGCTCGCTCTTTTTTTTGCTCATCCATGCTTCGTAAAGGATATGGTTGCGCAAAAATTGCCCGGCCATACGGCATGTTTCGTTATTGATACGGTTTGATTCGGCAAGTTTTTGCTTTAAATCAGCAATGATATGGTTTGATTCGTTAAGTTTTTCGGTTGTTTCATTGTTGATACGTTTTAATTCGTCGATGATACGGTTTGATTCAATCAATTTTTGGTTTGTTTCGTCGTTGATTCGAATTGTTTCGTTTAGTTTTTCGGTTGTTTCGTGGTTGATACGTTTTAATTCGTCGATGATACGGTTTGATTCAGTTAATTTTTGGTTTGTTTCGTCGTTGGTTCGTGTTGGTTCGTTGATGATACGGTTCGTATCACGTTCGTACGAAATTTTCCCGAGCCCATACATGATGAAAAAAACAAACAAAGCATAAAAAACAGTCAGGTAAAATGCAACAGGGTTGTCCAACAGGTTGTTTGCAAATTTTACATTAAACCCGCAAAAAACCAGCAAAGCATCGAAAGCAGGAAAAATAACACGCATCCATTTGCTGGAAGTTGTGCGCATTACCAGCACGGTTACCATGCTAAAGGCCAGGGCGCCGATTATGGCAAAAGCCTTGTCGATATAGCCAAGCTCGGCTACCAGGTACAATATACTTTTGGCATTAATGTAAGTTAGTTCCAAGACCAACAATATAAGCGTAAAGCTTATGGCGGTATAGTACAGTTGTTTCTTCATGGTTATTTTTTTAATTTTGAATAAATTATTTCATTATGAAAGAAAAAATTTTGAAGTTTTTAGAATATCTTTTTAATATTAAAGATATTATACTCACAGTAGCCTTTATAGCAGGATCGGCCGGAGGTTTTATCACTGGTTTTTTTATGCGGAAGGTTACCCTTAGTATATGGCAGATTATATTGCTCATCATTATTCCCTGGATGTTTTATGGTCTTATTAGCTGGGCAAATGGGCGCATTAAACGGAAGTTTAATACTGGTGACCTGATAAGTATTATAGCCGACGAACGTAAATTTGTGATGGTGCGCTATAGTTTTTGGTTCCCGCAATATGCCATTTGTAAAGAATATAATAAAGACCATATTGTTATGGTGCATCAAAAATACCTTGTGAATTATATAGAGCCAACAAAGCCCGACC
>Ga0116186_1000771_pt1 | contig 35794 bp, 27 predicted proteins | sample AD_JPNNA4_MetaG_FD_89806 | JGI IMG/M metagenome (GOLD analysis project Ga0116186, IMG submission 89806) | Active sludge microbial communities of municipal wastewater-treating anaerobic digesters from Japan - AD_JPNNA4_MetaG | ecosystem: Engineered > Bioreactor > Anaerobic > Digestate | place...
ACCAGCTGCAGGGCTTCCCGCGGGCTGTAGGTTTTGTCCAGGTCGATATTCTTTATTGCGTTTTCGTATTTTTTGCCGTGTTTAGGCATGATTACTCCTCCGTGGTGCCAACGGGCTCAAAGAACCCTCCCACGCTCACTCTGGTTATTTTTCGACAATCGTGATGCCCATATTACGGGCGGTGCCTTCAAGCTGCTTGATAGCGCCTTCGATATCGTTGGCGTTCATATCTTTGAACTTGGCTTCAGCAATCTCACGCAGCTGCGCGCGGGTGACGCTGCCGACCTTGGCGGAATGCGGGGTGGCAGAACCTTTGGTGATGCCGGCTGCTTTCTTGAGCAGCACGGGGGCTGGTGAGGACTTCAGCTCAAACTTGAATGAGCCGTCCATAAATACGGTAATTTCGGCCGGCACAATTTCGCCGGTGCGGTTACTTGTACGCGCGTTGTATTCCTTGCAGAACGCCATGATATTGACGCCGTGCGGAGCCAACGCGGGACCAATAGGCGGAGCGGGGTTAGCCTTTCCTGCCGTGATCTGGAGCCTGATTACTGCTTTTACCTTTTTTGCCACAACAATTCTCCTTTGTGGTGCTGACGGGCCGTCCTGCGGTCCCTCCCACGAATTTCCGGACTTGTCCGGTTTATGCTTTTTCTACCTGCAGAAAATCCAGTTCCACAGGGGTTTCGCGCCCAAAGAAGTTCACCATCACGCGAATCTTCGAGCGCTCCATATTCACTTCCGCGACTGTTCCGCGGAAATCGTTAAATGGTCCATCCACAATGCGCACCCGGTCGCCGGCATGATAAGTGACCTTATACGTGGGCGATTCGTCTTCCATGCGCCGTAAAATTTGTGCGACCTCTTCCGGACGAAGCGGCGTAGGCTCATCACCCATGCCAACAAAGCCGGTCACGCCGGGCGTGTTGCGCACAACAAACCAGGATTCCTCTTCCAGAATCATATTGACCAGGACATAGCCCGGGAATACATGGCGCTCGACTGTGCGGCGCTTACCATCGCGGACTTCAATCTCTTCCTGCGTGGGGATGACCACGTCGAAGATTTTGTCTTTCATGTTCATGGTCTCGATGCGCTGTTCCAGGTTTTTGCGCACCTTGTTCTCGTATCCGGAATAACAATGGATAACGAACCATTGGCGCGCGTCATCCTGGGCGCCTGCCGCGGCTTTTCCCGCGCCGGCAGCGCCGGCAGAGGAAAGCGCAGCAGACCCTTCTTCAGGGGTCGTATTCTGCTCTTCAGCGGGCAAGCCTTCAACCGGCTTCTTGTCTTCCATTTCTTCGTTATCCATAACCTTAGCCCTCAGGGGCTTTTCCTTCAACGTCTTACGCGGCCACCAACAGTTTAATCAGCTGACTGAACACAAAGTCCATAAAGCCCAAGAGGGCGGCCATGATGACGGTCACGATTAAAACGAGCTTGGTCAGCGCCCAGGCTTCCTGGGGGGTTGGCCAGGTGACCTTGCGCAATTCACCAACCGTCTCGCGCCAGAAGCGTTTGATTTTTTGAAAAAAGTTCGGTTTCGTTTCAATCTGTGCCATTATAGTTCTCCTGGTTGAAAACTCAACGCCGCAACTTGTACGGCGTTGAAACCTTCTCAACAGGTCAGGTAGGAATTGAACCCACAACCCCCGCTTTTGGAGAGCGGTGCTCTGCCAATTGAGCTACTGACCTAGGCAACCTTCGCCTGTCTCACGGCAGACTCGGGTTATTTCACCTCGCGGTGCACGCGGTGCGTGCGACAGCGGGGGCAGTACTTCTTCAGTTCAAGACGCCCGGGGTCATTGCGGCGGTTCTTGACAGAAGTGTAGTTGCGCTCCTTGCATTCCGTACATGCCAGGTTTATGACTGGTCTGATATCTTTCTTTTTTGACGCCATCTCATTTTAACATGGCTGCCTTTTTGGAGGCAGCCATGTTTCCTCCATCAGAATATTCTACTCAATAATCTTCGTGATCTTGCCAGCGCCGACGGTCAGGCCGCCTTCGCGGATAGCGAATTCGGAACCCTGTTCCAGAGCAACCTTGGTGATCAGTTTGACTTTCATGCCGTTCACGTTATCACCGGGCAGAACCATCTCAACGCCTTCAGGCAGGGTCACGTCGCCAGTCACATCCATGGTGCGGATGTAGAACTGCGGGCGGTAGCCGGTGAAGAACGCACTGTGGCGTCCGCCTTCTTCGCGCTTCAGAATGTATGCGGAGCACTCGAAGGTGGTGTGGGGGGTGATGCTGCCGGGTTTGGCAATGACCATGCCGCGTTCCACATCATCACGGTCGATACCGCGCAGGAGCAAACCAGCGTTGTCGCCAGCCATGCCCGTATCCAGCTGCTTGTGGAACATTTCCACGCCGGTGACCACGGAGTTCATGCTCTTCTCGCGCAAACCAACGATTTCAACGGGGTCGTTCAGCTTGACCTGACCGCGTTCGATACGTCCGGTAACCACAGTGCCGCGGCCTTTAATCGAGAAGACGTCTTCCACGGGCATCATGAAGGGCTTGTCCAACTCGCGGACAGGATCCTGGAAGTAGTTGTCGACAGCATCGAGCAGCTCGATGATCGGTTTGTATTCCGGGGCATTCGGGTCGGTGGAAGTGCTTTCCAGAGCCAGTTTGGCGGAGCCGTGAATAATCGGGACTTCGTCGCCAGGGAAGTGGTTCTTGGTCAGCAGTTCACGGACTTCCATCTCAACCAGTTCCAGCAGTTCAGGGTCGTCCATCATGTCAACCTTGTTCAGGAAGACGATGATAGCGGGGACTTCCACCTGGTGCGCCAGCAAAACGTGTTCGTAAGTTTGGGGCATCGGGCCGTCCGGAGCGGAAACAACCAAAATCGCGCCGTCAACCTGGGCAGCGCCGGTAATCATGTTCTTGATATAGTCGCGGTGGCCGGGCATATCGACGTGGGCGTAGTGACGCTTGGGGGTCGAGTATTCAACATGCGAGATGTTGATGGTAATACCGCGGGACTTTTCTTCCGGGGCGTTGTCGATGGAATCGAACGCGCGGAAATCACCAAAACCGCGCAGGGCGGAAACTTTGGTAATCGCGGCTGTCAGTGTGGTCTTACCATGGTCAATGTGGCCCATGGTGCCCACGTTCATGTGGGGTTTAGACCGGTCGAATTTTTGTTTTGCCATGCTTATCTCCTTAATAAATACATTCCGTTTTCAAATCTCGGCGTAAAGCCCTCAATGGGATTCGAACCCATGACCTCGTTCTTACCAAGAACGCGCTCTACCAACTGAGCTATGAGGGCAGCCGTAAATTCAGGTCACATTCCTGTGATCTGAGATGGACGGTGAAGGATTCGAACCTCCGAAGGCCTCTGCCAACTGATTTACAGTCAGTCCCCGTTGTCCACTTGGGTAACCGTCCTTATTGCTGCCGGGCGCTTAGCTCTTTACCCGCTGGAGATCGAGGTTGATCAGCATCAATCTCAATCGCTAACGGTTAATCTGAGCCGACGATGGGAATCGAACCCATAACCTACCGCTTACAAGGCGGTTGCTCTACCATTGAGCTACGCCGGCGCCCTTCTTATTAAATTATTAAATATCGGCTTTTAGCTGAACAAGTATATCAAATGCCTTGTCAAACTGCAAGACCGATTCAGGGGCCTGCCATTCCAGCAAGGCGTGAGTCTATCAGGTTAAAGCCCTTTCGTCAAGCCGATTCAGCCCCAAAACTTCCAGATTTTTTTGCCGCGCCGCCCCTTGCTCCGGCATGCCAATGCGACTTTCAGCCTCTTTTTTGCGCGCCAGATACAGCCCTTATTGAACTGGCGTGACCCGCACGAGGCCTGACTGCACATCCTGCACGGTCACATCAAAAAGCCGCTGTTTGCCTTCTGTAATGACATCCGCGTTGATGTGCGTCAGCGTGATGCCGGTTTTCACCGCCCCAACCTGCCCGCCCTGCAGCAGGCGGGCCGCCAGAATAACCGCGTCGCTGCTCAGGTCGGAACCAAACAAGCCCAGCCAGAGCGGGCTGTCGTTATACCCCGCCTGGCCTTCAATACCCACCAACTGAACACCGGCAGCCTGCAGGTAGTTCACCAGCTCGGGGGAGCTGACCTCGGGTTGAATAAAGGCTCCCTTTACCGTGTTCGCCAGAAGCAAATCGGCCGCTGCCTGCCAATCGCCCGGATTTGCCGGGTCAGTAATCTGGGCGCCCTTTGGATAGAAAAGAATGGGGCCAAAGCGCGAATTGCACAGCCCGCAAAAATAGCGCGCGCCTACGGTAAAGGAATCAAAGGTTTTCTGCCCTTCCGCGGTGCCTGCCTGGCTGATGACGCCCACGCGGTAATCAGGAATCACCATGCCCAACAAGTACCCGGCCAAAAACGCGCGCTCTTCCAGAGTGGAAGGAGAAGTGTTCAGAGAATGCACATTCGCGCCGACCTGCACATCCGGCACGCCCACAGCCAGAAACTGCGTGTTGGGCGCGCCAGCCGCCGCGGCACTGATTTCAGCGGCGGAAGCCAGCGCGACAACCAGCCGCACCGACTCGCCAAGCTCTGCCGCGCTGAGCTGCTCGCGCTGTTCCAGCAGCAGTCCGTTCGCGGCGGCGTTAGCGGTCAAATCCGGCACAAGGGTCTGCGCTTGAGAGAAATCCGCGTTCGGCGGCGCCCAAATTACAATATCCGCTGTGATTAGCGCGATAGGTTCGGGGGTCGGTTCCGGCGTGGCGGTATCCACGATAATCAGCGTTGGGGCGGAGGTTGCGGTCTCCGTCCGGACAGCCGTGGGTTCGGTCGCGCTGGGCCGCGCGCAGCCAGCTATCAGCAAAAGCGCGCTCAGAACCAGCAGGATTGATGTCAGCAGTTTTCGGGTGTTCATGCCGCCAATTTTACCGCATGACGGAACTTTGGCGCGCGCGGGTATCTATACATAGATTTCTGCAATCCCGAAATGGGCGCATTCAAAGGCGGTATAATCCTTTAAATAACCATTACGCGGCGCAGCCTCCATATCAGAACAAGGAGACCGGATTCCAATGAATATACCTACCAGTCAGACCAATCCGGATGGGTTTAACAGTCTGCCTCCCAACCAGAAGCGGCGTATGCGTCTGATTATCCGCAGCGCCTCTGAAGCGGAGATTGCAGGCTTTTTGCACGACGACCTGCAGCCAAAAACCGCGTTGAATCCCGTTTATTTTGTCACGCTGGCACTCAGCGCGCTTCTCCTGGGCGCAGCCCTCCTGACCAACTCCCCCTTGCTTTTGCTGGCAGCCCTGCTGTGCGCGCCATTCAACGCTCCGCTGATGGGCCTGACGCTCAGCGCGGTCATCCCATCCTGGGGGCTGATGCTGCGCTCGTTTGCCGCGCTGCTGCTCACAGCCGCTGTGTATTTTGGGGCTGGCTGGCTCTCCGCGCTCGCGCCCTCCCGGGTAAGTTCCGCCGCCAAGCTGCCCTTCCTGCATCTGCTTGAGCACGGCTGGTTGGAATGGGCGGTGCTGCTGCTTGGCAGCGCTCTCCTGGCAGCCATGCTCATCCGCCAGCGGGAAACGCCCCGCTTGGCATCCGCCCTGGTAACAGCCCTGATATTCTTTCCGCTGGGCCTGGCAGGCTGGGCGCTGCAGTCGGGTTCTCCATACACCAGCGCCGGGCTGCTTCTGCTGTGCGCCGCCTATGCGGCTGTTGCGCTCCTGTGCGCTCTGGTCACATTCTGGGCAGCCGGGCTCCTGCCGCGCCGAACGGCTGGCTGGGCGCTTTTCATTCTGGCCATTGGCCTGAGCGCGCTGGCGCTGTTTGGTTTTCTCTCGACCCAGCATCATCTGAGCCAGGCAATAGCCGTCAACACCACTCCGCCTCCAGTCGGCACTCCCACCCAGCCGGCAGCAGTCGCGCCGCCCACGCGAACGCCGCTGCCCCCCACCGCGAAGCCCGCCACGCCGACCGCCAATATTCAAAATCCGCTTATCACCGCTTTGCCCAGCATCACTCCCACCCCCACCCTGGTCAGCGCTCTGATTCGCTCGGATACCGGCGTGATTGTGCGCTCCGAACCAGGCAGCACAGCCAGCGTGGTCACATACCTGAACGACCTGACCGAAGTTGTGCTTCTGGGAGAGAGGGTGGAAAAGGACGGTATGTACTGGGAAAAGGTGCGCCTGCAGGATGGAAAAATCGGATGGGTATCCGCCCGCTTTCTGATTACCGCCACCCCCGCCAAATAGCAGGCTTATTCCAAAATCAATTCAACGTTTTCACGCGGGATGCGGATAATCTGCTCATCCTCGCGCTGTACGACCACAGCCCGCATAACCAACCCGCTGGCAAACTTTTCCGGTTCCTCCGGCAGTTCCACGATGACACCAGTGTTGCCGGTGTAAGGTTTGCCAAGCAGACGCACGTGCTTGCCGACCTCAAGACGCAGCTCCTCGTGAAACAACCCCGGAGAGACCTGCGCCTTTCCTGGCAGAATCAGGTCCGGACGGCTGTGTTCCGAAGGGTCGGGTTCATTCGCGTTTAGATAGACGAACTGGCCTTCCATCTGCCGGAGCATCGCCGCGCTGAGCGCGTCAATTTCAAATTCGCCATAACCGACCAAAAGCATCACGGGCACGGGCGCATTTTGCAGAGCGGGCTGCACCTCCGGCATCACCGAGCCAAGCACCAAGCCGGCGGGTTTGCGATTCAGCAGGCTGGCAAAGGATTCCAAATCGGCCGCGTGCTGCGCCGCGACAATCTTCCCCTGCAGGTCGCCGGACGGCCTTTTCTTGTCTGGCGAGTGGGCTTCAGCGTCAAGGATTACCAACTCCCCGGAGCTGTTTAAACCGTTGCCCCATACACCCTGCAAAAGCATCCCCTGGACAGCCACAACAGCCCCGCGTTCCGGGATAATTTCCACAACGGTGCCGGGATAAGTGGCCAGCACCTGCAGTTTCTTTTCGCCCAAAGCCAACGTAATCCTGCCGTCCCGCACAGCGACTACCATGCCATTTTGCGAGGCGCGGAAAATGCGGGAAATCAGGCCCGTCTTTTGCGCTACCACATCGCCGGCTTTCACGGGTTCACCTACCAATCGTTCAATGTGGCGGTCGATGTGCTTCGGGTTAATCTTCAATCCGTTGACTACATCAAAAACCTGGTAGCGCTCAGGCATCTTAATTTCCGCGATAGGTTCACCGGCGGAAACCTCCTGACCGGTGCGTACCAACACGCTGCCGGCAAAAGGCAGGGCGTACGTTCGCAGAATTTGTTGATCGCAGGCAATTGCAAGGATTTCCGTCGCCATCCTAACCGCCCAGTTCCCACAGCCAGTTGTAAAAAGCTTCGCTGCGTTTGTTCATATCGTCAGGCAGGTCCAGCGGTCTGCCGCGCGCGTCGATGACAGTGCCCACTTCCGATTCTGGCACCGTAACCCATCCTCCCAGGCCGGGCAGGCCCATCCCGACGTCAGTCAGCTCGCCCGGGGAAAGGTAAATGCGCGTGCTGGTGCCCGGGGCTGTTTCCACCCGCTTAATTTCGCCTTTGCGCACATCCAAATTCTCGCGCGCGCCTTCTCCGCGGTCAATTTCCAGGGTCAGCACCCGCTTCGCTGCGCGTTCGGGGGCATCGGCGCAAATCACGGTGCCAAGATTCGCAAACACGCCGGAATCAATCACCTGCACAGGCAGCAGCGGCTCTTTATCCGCCAGGCTGCCAAGCCCAGCCAGCAGCTGGTCTTTATCCATCGCGAAGGTGGTGATACCGTGCGGGCGCAGTCCATCCAATGCCATCAACAATGTTTGCTGCGCGGCAGGAACCCGCACCAGGCTCTCCCCCGAGAGCAGCACCGGTTCGTAGGGTTCCAGCAGCCCCATTTCGGGGTCGTACGCGAACCAAGGGAAGAGTTCACGCGTGCGGCGCAGCGCGTAGTGCAAACGCACCCGCGTCCAGGCCTGTTCAATGGCAAGGTCTTCCAAAGTGGCAGGCAGGAAGGCCTGGTGCAGTTTTTTGTTAAACATATACGCCGCGGCCGTCGTCGCATCGATGGGCAGTGTGGAAAAGCGGCTGGTCTCTTTGCCAACCTGCGCAGAGATGGGAGGGTGGCTGATGGCGCCAATGAAATCATCCCCGCGCGCCGCGATAACGATGGTGGAATTGCATCCCACATCCAAAGCCATGGCACCCTTGCCTTCGGGATTCATGCGGTCAATCAGTCGCACAATTCGGCTTACCGCGAAAGCGCTGGGCAGAGCCGTGCAGTTCCATTCCGTTTCCAGTTCCGCCAGACCTGTCAACTGCTGCCGGCGCAGGCGGCTGAAAGCGCCCAGCATTGCCGGCCAGCCAGCCGCCAACGATTCAGCCTCCAGTCTGGCCTGTACGTTCAGCGCGCTGTGGAAATCCTCACCCGCGTCAAGTTCCTCCCGAGCGTACTCCGCCAAGGCCTCGTTTCCCGCGTAGACAAGCTGCGGCCGGATGAGCCTGGGCAGGCTCTGATAGACAACACGCAAATTGTCCAACGCGGCCCGCACCGGGCGGAACGCGCCGTCGTTCACGCCGCCGGCCGTCACAAACAGGTCCGCGTTCGCGTGGATTAATTTTTCCAGCTGGGCGGTAGCGTTCAAGTCATCCTGGAGGTCAATTTCCAGAACCACATCGGTGTAAAACAGACTGACCAGCCTGCGCAGCACAGCCAGAGAATAGGTGTCGGAGACGCCAATCAGAACGGTTCGGATGGGTTTGCCAGCCGACAGGCTTAGTCCACAAACACTCACGCCTTCCGCGCCGCGAATGAGTTTCTGCTTCAGGTCCAGCAGGCGAAGGCCGGCTTTTTCCTGAAGCCGCTCAAGCGCCTGAATCACGCCGCCGCGAATGTCCTCTCCGGCCGCAGCGCTTGTCTCGCTGCTGGCGCTGCCAACAAGCACGAAGCCGTCTTCGCGCTGTTCAAAAAGCCACGCGCGCGTGTTTTGTGAACCAATATCCACGCTCAAGCTTCTGCGGGTTTCCATCGCCTGTCTTCCTTTATCCGGCTAAAAGGGCAAGGATAAAATCTTTCAGCCAGACTATCCGCGCGATTAGCGCGGTCAGCGCCGCGCTGTAAAAACCAACAAAGAGCATCCCAAAGCTGATGCCCAGAAAAACCTGTCCCACATCGGAAATTCCTTCCACCAGCAGCGGCCGCTGTGTTCCGGCGCCTTTTCTGCTTAAGCGGTGGTGAAAATAGAACAGCACTGAGATTACCCCAAAAAGTATGAAAAACGCTTCCACGATACCGCCCCAATCCGCGGCCGAATTTTCCAGCAGCAATTCAGGGCTGAAGCGGTTCACAACAGCCAGAAGCTGGGGCGCGAGCGTCCCGCGGGAAATCCCGGCGATGCCCACCGCCGCGGCCGCCCCGACCAGGAAGGACAGCGGCAGGGTTCCCGCTCTGACTGTGCGCGGCACGAGCATCAGCGCCAAAAGCAGGCACAGAGCCAGCGGAACCAATCCCAGCCAAAAGGCGTCCGTCCCGCTCTCCTTCAAAGGTTCAATCAGGCGCGGAATAATCACCTTGAGCAGTAAGACGGCCGCTCCATAGCCAGCGGACACCCCCACCAGAATATAGAGCGCCACCCGAAAGAAGAAATTATCGCCTAACAGATAGCTGAATATCATCACTGATAAGGCAATGCCAATGAAGCCCAGAACAATATCCATCGGGTTCATCCTTCCGGCTCCTTTTGATGCCGGGCGTTGGAATCAGCTTCCGCCTTAATGATAATGCCCAGCAACAGCACGGCGATCATCACCAGCAAGCCGGCCTGATACGCCCGCAGCGGCATGCCGGTGGAGGCAGTCTGCCCCAGCGCCGCGGCCAGAACGCGCCCCTCCAGCGCCCCCGCCGTGTAACCAGCCAGCTGGCCAGCGTCATAATAAGGAAGCAGCAGCGCGGCATTCTGACTGCTTGCCAGCACTCCCAGTTTACCTGCCCCCAGCCAGGGTCCGGCCTGTTCAATCCAGTTCTGAATATCCGCCTGGGAGTCTTCCAGGAGGAGAATTAGCTGGTAGTTTTCCAGGCTTTCAAGCCCTTCCGGAAGCATGGCGCTGGATTCATCAGCAAGCAGCGCTGCCGTCAGCACACCCAGCCGCCCGCCTGCCAGATAGGCAGTCTCGCGCGCGGGGATTTCTGCCGCGTTCATTAAATTAGCGCTCAGCCACAAACCGTTGGGGTGCGTGGTCAGGAACTGCAGCGCAATCCCGCGCTCCTCCAAAGCGCGCAGAACCGGAGCGCTGACCTGCTCCATCTCAGCGCTGGCAGCGGCCTGATATTCCTGCACAACAAGAACTTTATCGCCGTTCTTCAAAGCGTTCAGCGCGTCTTTCAGGGCCACGGCTGGCGTGGGGTTCTCGTAGGTTGCCGGCCTGGCCTGCGGGACAAACACAATGACAGCTATCAGCACCAGCAGCAGGAAGGCGCCCAGAATGAACCGATACCAGCCCCTGGAACCTTCACGCGGGGTCTTGGCAGGCGGAAGGCCTTTGCCCTCCTCGCCAATCAGGTTCATCAGAATTTGCGCGCTTTCTTTCTGTTTGCGCAAAAGCAGCAAGTCAGCCGAAAGCGTTTCGCTCGAGGCTGGTCTTTCTTCCAGGTCCAGCGCGCTGACTTCCGACGCGAGGCCCAATTCTTCTATTACCGGCTTAATTTCCGGGGTTTTCGGGCTTTCAGTGGGTTCTTCCGCGGGCGGGGTTTCGGCGCCGGTCTCGTGGCCGGAGAGCGGCGGCTCTCCTGCGCCTTCCGCGTCCGGGGCCGGCTCAGCAGTTTCTATCGCCTCCTCCGGGCCGCTCTCGACAACGGATTCAGCCTCTTGCGCCTGCGCCTGTTCAGCTTTTGCGGGCAGTTCTTTTTCCTGCTCCGGTTCTTCCGCGCGGGGTTCTTCGGGTTCTTCCTGAACCGCCTGGTTTTCCTCCAGGCCTTCAGGCTGCAGTTCGCGGACCCGGCGCAGCCACTCCGGCACGCCGCCCTCACTTTCAGAGCCTGCCTGCGCGGATTTGGCAGCCTGCAGGTTCTCCCGGCGGGCGTTCTCCCGGATGCGGGCAATCCAGTTCGCGAACTCTTCGTCCACGCGCCCCTGATGTTCCTGGCTGCGGGAGGCTTCCAATGAGTTAAATTTACGCGAAAGCTCTCCGGCAGCGTCCTCTTCCTGCATGGCGCGTTTGCGTATGCGGATGAGCCACTCGGGCGCCTGTTCTTCTTCCTGAGGTGTTTCCGCCCGCGGGGTATCCTCGCGCGAGGCAAAAACGGCGCTTGGCCCGCTGGAAACAGCCGGCCTGTGCTCCTCAGCCTGGCTGTCTTCCTCCTGCCGGAAGGTTCTTAAAAGGTCCGAAACGGAAATTTCCGGTTCTTCCGGCAGTCCGGCATCCGCCTCGGCACCTTCGATTTTAAAGAGGTTATCTAAATCTTTGCCGCAGTGAACGCAGCGCGTGGCCTGTGGAAGGTTGTCCTTCCCACAGTGCGGACATTGAATCATCTCCGCGCTCATCTATTCACCCCAGCTTCTTTCCAAACCGAACAAAACGCGCAGGCCCGTCAAAAGGGCGCCGATGCCAATGCCAATTAACAGACCGCGCGCTCCAATCAGAGGCAGCCGCTGCAGATAGGCGATGACGGTGCTTAATAAAGGAATATTGAGTGCTTGCAGCAGCCCAAGAGAAATAACCAAAAAGACCAGCGCGCTGATTCCGAAGGAAATCGTCAATAGCGACCAGCCGCGGCTGCGGAAAATTTGCAGCGCGGCGCCGGTCATCACCAGCGCTGCCAGGCCAAGCAAGCTCGTCTCCAAGGGAAGCTGAACAGCAGCCACCCAGCGCAAATAAGCGCTGTTTTCCAGTCCCAGCACCAGCGCGCCTATAAAGCTGACCAAAAAAGCGCTGATGAGAATAATGCTGTAGATAAAGCCGCGCTGACCGCGAAGGATGGCACGCAAATGCGTTAATAGCAGGGTGGCGACCGCCACCAGCAGCGCGGCTGAGGCAGTGACCACCGCCCAATTCAGCACGACATCCAACCAACCGTTCAGCTGGGGCCGCAGGATGAGCGCCGCAAGAATAAACACAGCCGTCAGCACTGCAACCAAAATCGGGAGGGTCTTTTTCACGGCCACGCCCCCAGCAGCTTTAATACCGCGCCTGCCAGCAGTCCGAGCGCGGCCAGCACCCGCAGCCAATCCTGCGCGCGCAGCGCGGCCGCCGCACTTGCGTCTGTCTCCAAGGCCGCGCCAGCATAGAGCGCGTCCTCACCCAGGCATAGGCGGGCGTTGGTAGCAAAAAGAACCGCCTGCGTGCTGAGCTCATCGCTGCCGGCCACCAACGGGATTCCTTTCTGATCCGCCAAATTCGCGGCCAGGAGCGTTTCAGGCCGGTGCCTGCCAATCAGAAAAACGCCCGCGTTGGCGCGGTAATTCACTTCGGGCAGCAGGCCGGCCAGATAGGCGTATGGGGCCGCGCCTGCCAGCAGTCCAAAATCGGGTTTGAATAGTTCTGTCGCGAGCGCGTTTTGGTACTTTCCGCGCACAATCAGCTGACTGAGGCTGGCCAGCGCCCCATCCCCCGACAGCGCCTGCGCGGGACGGTCGTTGAAGACAGAGCGCATGGTCATCAATCGCAGCACAGGCAGCCCGGCCAGGCTTGCCGGTGCGGGAACGCTGTTGTTTGGATTGGCACCCAGGCCAATGGTAAGCCGCAGCCCCTTCTCGGCAGCCGCGTGCATCAGTTTTTCCGCGTCCAAAAGCGCGTCGTTTTTTCTTAAGCAACGGTAGGGGTATTTCCGGTGGATTAACAAATTCAGGCCAAGGCTGAGCAGTGCCAGCAGCACAATCGCAAGCGAAAGCAAGTCAACGTTACTCATCCCTTCTATCATGAGAGACCCCAACTAACCCTGAATTCCTCTGAAGCAGGCGCGCGGCAGTGTGTTTGAACAGCGGACAGAGTCAATTGCCGTCATTCGCCGTGTTTCCGGATGTTGAACTACCAGATGGTTCTCAGACAGCCCAACTCCCATAGATGAAGTATAGCATATTCACATTTAACTAAGTAACAATTATTCTCTAAAAGTTCGGTGTTCTTCGGCGCAAGAAAAGGTCTCCCAGAAAAAAGGCATCCCCGGTTTTGGGGATGCCGCTGTTTTATTCGCCGCTGCCCGGCTTACAGATGAATAGCGTGCCCCAAAGCGGCCTCCGCTGCTTCCATCACCACCTCGCTCAATGTGGGGTGGGCATGGACAGACTGGGCAATCGCGCTGATGGGCAGCCTGTTGGCCTGCGCCAGGATGAGTTCTGGCAGCAGCTCCGCCGCGTCCGGGCCAACGATGGAAGCTCCAAGAATCTCGCCATTTTCCTCGTTGGTGATCAGCTTCGCGTATCCGCCGTACTCGCCGTAACCCAGCGCCTTTCCGTTTGCCTGAAATGGGAATTTACCCGCGCGCACTTTAAAGCCGGCCTGTACTGCCTGCGCCTCGGTATACCCAAAGGAGGCCACCTGCGGCTGGCTGTAGGTTGCCCGCGGTATCATGCGGTAGTCCAGCTCGCGCACGGGCAGTCCGGCAATGTTTTCCGCGCAAATGATTCCCATGCTGGAAGCGGTGTGCGCCAGAAGCAGTTTTCCTGTCAGGTCGCCAATCGCGCGGATGCCGGGGATGTTGGTGCGCATACTGCCGTCTACCACTACAAAGCCGCGCTGGTCCAGCTGCACGCCCAGCTGTTGAAGACCCAGGTCTTTCGAGTTGGGCCTAAAACCCACTGCCACCAGGGTCAGGTCAGTTTCCAGGCTCAGTTCTCCGGATTCGGCTGCCAGCTTTGCACGGGTGCCGGTTTCAGTTTTTTCCAACGCGAGCACCTTGGTGCCGGCGTAAATCTTTACGCCGCGCTTCGCGAAAGCTTTTGTCAGTTCGGCTGCCGCCTCTTCATCTTCAGCCGGAAGGATGTGCGGAAGCATCTCAACCAGGTGCACTTCCGTGCCGTAAGCGCTCCAGATGGTGGCAAATTCCACGCCAATCGCGCCGCCGCCAATGATGAGCGCCGATTTGGGCAGCTTTTCCAATAGAATCGCGTGAACATAATCAAGAATTTTCTCGCCGTCCGGTTCCATTCCGGGCACCACCACCGGATGCGCCCCGGTCGCCAGGACGATGTTTTTGGCTGCGATCGTCTGGCTGCTGCCGTCGCTGGCATCCACCCGCACCTCTCTGGGGCTGAGCAGAAAGCCGCGGCCGTAATACACGCTGATGTCGCGGCTTTTCATCAGAAAAGCCACACCTTTGGTCAGCCGCTGAGAAACCTGCCGGCTGCGTTTGTAAGCCGCGCCGTAATCCAGACGCAAATTGTCCATGGCAATGCCGAAAGCACTGGCATTGACCCGCAGCAGGTAGGCCAGTTCAGCGTTGCGCAGAAGCGCCTTGGAGGGGATGCAGCCCAGATTCAGGCATACCCCGCCCAGCGCTTTTTGTTCCACCAACGCGGTCTTCAGGCCAAGCTGCGCCGCCCGGATGGCGCTCACATAACCGCCCGGCCCTCCGCCAATCACCACCACATCAAAATTTTCCATTTTGCTCCTTACTTTGTGTGTGCTTGGGATTATTATAAATGGAGAACCAGCGCGAATCCCGCGCGTAGAAGTTTGGCGCGCCTGCTTGCACCTGCCCTTAAGGCATGCTAAACTATTTTTACTAAGGAGAGGCCGCGTTTTCAGGCTGTTTTACTGTGCCGCAGGATTTTGATTCCCTTCTTGCTCGTTTTCTACCAACCAGCGCTGCCGCGGGAATTTTCATCACGGCAGAAGACCGGATAAGCTCCTCCGTTCAGCCCGAACTGCGCGCCTGCACTGCCCGAATCATCCGCCTGCTCGAAGAACGCTGCCCCCAGCAGCCGGGCGCGTTTGGTGAATATCAGCTGTTGGATTTTGACAACCGCAAGTTTGTGCTGGTCAGCAGCACGCTGCGCCCGGGCCGGGCTGTCAGCCTGTTATTTGCAATTGAAACCAGTTTCGACGATATCCAGAAGGTGTTTTCTGAGTTGAGTAAATTGTCAGGCGTTCCGGAGATGCCGGACCTGAACGGCCTGAAAGCGCGCAAGAACAGCGTTCCAGGCCCGCAGAACTGGCAGGAAGCGCTGTTTTCAGCGCCGTCCGAAAACGAAGCAACACAAGGATTACCCTTCGGCCAGCAAAGCCAGCCGGATGATTCCGCGGTTGGGGACGGCTGGCTGCAGATTTTTTGATTAGGCGGGAACGCGGCGGCTTCAGAGCCCTTCATCCTCCGCGCCCCTGCATGCCTTTAGAAAAGAGGTCATCATGCCGAAAATTCTTTACCTTCTGGACGGCCACGCGTTGGCCTACCGTTCTTACTTTGCCCTGACTTCGGGCGGAACGGCCCGCTGGGCAACCAGCTCCGGCGAGCCCACCGCCGGCGTTTTTGGTTTTGCCAACACCCTGCTGCGGATTCTGGAACAGGACCAACCCGATTATCTGGCTGTCTCTTTCGACACCGGACGCACGTTCCGGCATGAACTCTATTCTGAATACAAAGGCACGCGCGCCAAGATGCCCGAAGACCTGCGCGGTCAGGTGGAACGCATCCGCGAAATGGTGGACGCGTTCAACATTCCGCGCCTGGAGGTGGAAAACTACGAGGCGGACGACGTCATTGGCAGTCTGGCGGTCTGGGCATCCCAGGAAGAAGGTCTGGGCGTCAAAATTATCACTGGCGACCGCGACCTGCTGCAGCTGGTAACCAACCGCGTGGTGGTGTCCCTCCCCAACAGTAAAACAAACACCAGCGAGGATTACTTCCCGGAAGATGTCCAGCGCAAATTGGGCATCCTCCCCAGCCAGGTCGTTGACTACAAAGCCCTGGTGGGAGACCCTTCCGATAACATCCCGGGCGTAAAGGGCATCGGCGAAAAAACTGCGGTGAGTCTGCTTTCTAAATACGGCACACTGGACAACATCTATGAACATCTGGCTGAAATCAGCGGCCGGGCCGGTGCCGCGCTGGCGGCCGGCAAACAGGATGCCTACCTCAGCCAGGACCTGGCGCGCATCCGCACTGACCTGAAGCTGCGCTTTGACCTGACGCAGGCAGAAGCCGACCGCTTTAACCCCGCGGCCGTGGAGGACCTGTTCCGCCAGCTGGAGTTCCGCACGCTCACCCAGCGCTTGCATTCTCTGGTCAGAAAAATGCGGCCCAGCCTGGACCGCGCCACACAGCAAAGCCTGTTCGCTCAGGAATCCGCCCCGGTACTGGAATTGGTCAGCAGCGGAGACTGGACAACCGTTCTTGTCGACAGCGAAGAAGCATTGCGGACCTGCGCTGAAGAACTTTCGGGCGCGGAACAAATTGCCTTCGACACGGAAACGACCAGCACAGACCCAATGAAGGCGGAATTGGTCGGGATATCACTGGCCGGTTCGCCCTCCCGCGGGTTCTACATTCCGCTGGGGCACGCCCGCGGCAAGCAGCTCGCGCCCAAAGCGGTCTATCAGGCGCTGCAGCCGCTCCTGGAAAATCCCAAAATCGGCAAAGTCGGTCACAACTGCAAGTACGACCTGATTTGCCTGGAGCAGGCTGGATACAAGGTCGCGCCCATCAGCTTTGACACGATGATCGCGGAGTGGCTGATTAACCCTGATTCCCGCAATTTGGGATTGAAAAACCTGGCCTGGGTGCGCCTGGGAGTGGAAATGACGCACATTGAAGAATTGATTGGCACAGGAAAGAACCAGAAAAGCATGGCGGAAGTGCCCATAGAAAAAGTCGCTCCCTACGCGGTTGCGGACGCGGTGATGACCCTGCGTCTGGTTGAACCCCTGACGGCTGAACTGGCTGCCCACCAGGCAGAACGCCTGAACCGCGATGTGGAAGTCAAGTTAATTCCTGTGCTCGCGGATATGGAACAAAAAGGCATTCTACTGGATACCGCCATGTTCAAAGACTTCGCGCGGGAATTAAACGAACAAATCCAGCGCATAGAAGATTCCATCTTCGCGAGCGTGGGCGAGCGGTTCAATATCAATTCCACCCAGCAGCTCTCGGATATGCTTTTCAAACGCCTGGCTCTGGAACCACCTGACCGCTCGCGCAAAACCAGCTCGGGCAAGCTTTCTACAGCCGCGGGCGTGTTGGAAAACATGCGCGGCCAGCATCCGGTGATTGACGAGATTCTGGAATACCGCGAACTGACCAAGCTGAAATCCACCTACGTGGACGCGCTGCCTCTGCAGGTGAACCCCAAAACCGGCCGGATTCACACCTCATTTAATCAAACGGGCACCGTCACCGGGCGGGTAGCTTCTCAGGACCCAAATCTGCAGAATACCCCCACGCGCACTGAACTGGGGCGGCGGGTGCGGCAGGGTTTCATCGCCTCGCCCGGCACAAAGCTGGTCTCGATTGACTACTCCCAGATTGAGCTGCGCATTATGGCGCACATCTCACAGGACGAAGCCATGCTGGAAGCTTTCCGACAGGGGCAGGATATTCATGCCGCCACTGCCGCCGCGATTTACAACATACCGTTGGAAAAAGTGGACAAAAGTCAGCGCCGGCACGCCAAAGCCATCAATTTTGGACTCATCTACGGCATGAGCGCTTTTGGCCTGACGCGCGCGACCGAACTGACGCTGGCGGAAGCGGAAAACTACATCAAGGCCTACTTTGACCATTTCCCGAAGGTGAAAGCCTGGCTGGATAACACGCGCGTACTGGCGGCCAAACAAGGCTACGTCGAGACGCTGCTCGGCCGGCGCCGTTATTTCCCCAACCTGCAGACCGGCACCAATTTCGCCATGCGCCAGCGGGAGGAACGCGAAGCAATCAACGCCCCCATTCAGGGAACCGCGGCGGATATTATCAAGCTGGCCATGATTCAGCTGCCCGAAGCATTTGCCAAAGCCCGCCTGAAAGGCTGCATGCTGCTGCAGGTGCATGATGAACTAATTTTTGAAGTTCCCGAGAAAGAGGTGGCTGAAACAATCGCGGCAGCCAGGGCTGTGATGGAACACACCCTGCCGCTGGATGTGCCCCTGCTGACCGAAGCGCGCACAGGCAGCAACTGGGGCGAGCTGGAGCCGGTCAGCGATTCGGTGATTGAAGATTTGACCGGAGCCTAAGGGTTCGATTATTTTGCTGTAGAGCGGGCGTCCATGTGGCAGACACCAGGTGTGCGTCACTGCGAGCCTTCGTGGGATTCCTCTTTGCGAGCCCCTGCTCTCCGAATTGGATGAGACTTGGAACTGCGGGAAGGGGGCGCGGTAACCTGCCGGTTTTTGTTCACGTTCTCCTCAGGCCGGCAGGCAGTTCGCTTCGTGCCTCGCGATGACGAAGCCCATTCGGGGCGCGGCACCCCGCAGTTCGTCTTTGCGAGCCCCCGCTCTCCGAATTGGATGAGTCTTGGAACTGCGGGAAGGGGGCGCGGTAACCTGCCGGTTTTTGTTCACGTTCTCCTCAGGCCAGCATGCAGTTCGCTTCGCAGGCTCGTGATGACGATTGACAGCAGGGAGGTCGCTTCGCAGGCTCGCGATGACAATTGACAGCGGGCAGTTCGCTTCGCAGGCTCGTGATGACGATTGACAGCAGGCAGGTCGCTTCGTGCCTCGCGATGACGATTGACAGCGGGCAGTTCGCTTCGCAGGCTCGCGATGGCATAAAAAGGGCGGCGCAAACGCCGCCCACAAATAAGCCCGTAAACTACCTGCCGCCCCGGCCCCCTAACCGATTAATTGTTCGCGCAGCTGCAGTACCTGCCGGCGAATGCGGTCGTCCGATTCAATCATATCCGCCACCTTGTCGCAGGCATACATCACCGTGGTGTGGTCCCTGCCGCCCAGTTCCTCGCCAATCTTGGGAAGCGAAACCCCGCCCAGTTCGCGCATCAGATACATCGCCACCTGGCGCGGGAGCGCGACGTCTTTGGAGCGGTCCTTGCTCAGGATGCGGTCGCTGGATACGCCAAAGAACTTTGAGACTGTACTGATGACATCCTTTGGCACCAGTTCGCTGCGCTGCGGAAGGAAATCAACCATCGCGTTATTGGCCAGCTGCAGCGTGAGCCTTTCGCCGCTCAAATCAGCGTAGGCCAAAACGCGATTCCAGGCGCCTTCCAGTTCGCGAATATTCGCCTGAACTTCGCGCGCGATCATTTCCATAACCTCAGTCGGGACCTCGCGGTTGGCCTTCTCGGCTTTCGTGCGCAGGATGGCCAGGCGGGTTTCATAGTCCGGAGGTTGGATGTCCACCGTTAGCCCCCACTCAAAGCGCGAGCGCAGCCGTTCCTCCAGCGTGCTCATCGCCTTGGGTGCCCGGTCAGAGGTCATGACAATCTGCTTATCCTGTCCGTGCAGGGTGTTGAAGGTGTGAAAGAACTCTTCTTGCGTGGATTCTTTTCCGGAAATGAACTGGATGTCGTCAATCAGCAGAACGTCAACCTGGCGGTATTTCTCGCGGAATGCCGCAGTCGTTTTCGTGCGAATGGCATTTACCAGGTCGTTCGTGAACTCTTCTGAGGAGACATAAAGCACCTGCAGTCCCTGCTGCAGCACGGCGTTTCCGATGGCGTGCAGAATATGCGTTTTGCCCAGTCCCACCCCGCCGTACAGGAAAAGGGGATTGTAGGCGCGCGCGGGGTGTTCCGCCACGGCCAGGCTGGCGGCGTGCGCCAGGCGGTTGTTGGGGCCGACAACGAAGTTATCAAAGCGGTATTTGGGAGCAAGGTGGGTTTCGAACATCTCCCGCGCGGGCTCCTGGGGCCGGAGGGGAACAACCACCTCGTCCGCGGGCTGCTCCACCACCTGCGCCGCCCATACCGAAAAGACGACCTCCACCGGCCGGGCCATCATTCCGCTCAATTTATTAATCAGGGTGGCTTTCAAGCGGCTTTCCAGCCAGTCGCAGGCATAGGCGTTGGAAGCCCCAAAATGAAAGATGCCGGCGGGCTCGTCGTAACGAATAAGCTGGGTTTGCTTCACCCAGGTGTCGTACGTCGCTTTGGAAAGCTCCATCTGTAATTGTCCTTGCGCTGCCTGCCACGCCTGCTGTGCGTTCATCGCGTTTCTCCTGATATTCCGCCTGAAATGCGGTTTTTTCTGAACGGAACAACACTTCAAGAAGCGAATCTCGATTATCCCGATGATATGGATCCGCTGTAAGAACCTGTATGCTGTTGTTCTTCAGTTCGGTATGCCGATTCTAACATCCCCACCCCTGGCGTTCAAGGCATCAGAGCCTGCGCCGGCTTAAAAAATGACAATTCTTTAAGAATCGGAATTCTTAAAATTTATCAGGGACTCGAAAGAATCTCCGCTGCAGCGCCGGAAAGAGGGCCGCCCCTAAATGCAAGGAATAAGAACCCTTATTACACCCTATATATAGGGGATGATTAGCGGTTTGTCTAATTAATACCTGCAATTAGGTTTATTTATTTCGGGTAATTTCGGAACAGTCACGCCTGATTTTTGGGATAGTGATTCCTGATTGGGAATCAGAGACCGCATCCCCGCTCAGCTACGCGCTGGAGCTGCCATCTTCCTGAAGCATCAATTTAGCCGCGCGCCGGCCAATTTCCACCGCGAAGTTCGTTCCCCGGTCCCACGGATACACCTGGCTCATGCTGGCAAAATACACGCCCGGCACCGGCGTCTTGATGGACGGGATGTTCCTGGAATGGTTCACCAGCGGAATCGGCTGGGCGTAGGGCGTCTTGGAAACCCACACCTTTTTCACCCAGTCCGGTCTGAATTCAGGGTTGATGCGCGCGAGATGCGGCAAAAATTCGGCTGTAAGTTGTTCATCGCTTTTCTGAAAATTCGGGTGGTCCACTTCCAGATAATCGCCAATGTACAAAATATGGTCGCCGCCAAAGTATTCAGGCTTCAGAAAGTTGGTGTGCTCCACCAACGAGAGGAAGGGGAAGCCCACCTGCTTGGGGATGTTGTACCAATAATACCCCTGCGGAGAAAGCGCGTGTTTTAAGGAAAGCGTCATCACCACCGCGCCCATGCTCTTGAGGCTCAGCAGTCCTGCCAGATAGTCCTGCGGCAGACCGGGGGTGAGTTTGGCCATGATACCCGGCGACAGGGTGACCAACACCTGGTCGAATTCCTGCGCTTCCCGGCCGGCAAAACACAGTAAAACCCGGCCGTTCGCGGCCTGTTCGATGCTCTGTGCGCTGGTGTTATAGACAACGGCAGCTCCCAGCTCTTCCAGCCGGGCCGCGAATTTATCCGCGAAGGCCTGGAAACCGCCGATGAACGTGCCCAGGCGGGTGCTGCGGGAGTGCAGACGCGCCCACATCCAGGCCATATTGACCTGTCGGGCGTAGCGCTCGCCAAATTTCCCGATCATCATCGGTTCCCACATGCTCTCGTACACCTTGTTTCCGGCTTTGGCGCGCATCCAGGCGTCGGTAGTGGTCTTTTCCAGGTTTTGCCATTTTTTGGTCAGGCGCAGGTACAGCCCTACCAGGCCAAAGCGATTCTTATTAATCCCCCAACCCAGACCGGGGTACATCAGAGCGGCTGTGATAGAGTCGAAGGGATAGAATTTACCGCGGTAATACATTACGCTGACCAGCTTTGGAAAAATGACCTGGTCGGACCAACCTAGCTCCGCGATCAGGCCGCGCATATGTTTATCGGAGGTGAACCAGTGGTGATAGTAGCGCTCTACCGACCAATCCCAATGCGGCTCCTTAAAACCAGCCGCCAAACCGCCGGGATGGTCAGAGGCTTCAAAAATGGTGACGTTCTTTCCGGCTCGCACCAGGTCATAAGCGGCACTCAGGCCGCCAATCCCCGCTCCGATGACCGCGATGTTTTGTTTGCGATTACTATCACTCATCATTTTGTCAAATCCTCTTGCGTATCAGCAGGCGTTTCTCCGCCCGCTGCCGGTTTGTTTTCGTCAGCGTATCTTTCCTTCAGGCTGCCCACATCGGTGCTCAGCGTAAACCCTTCGCGCAGGAAGAAGAGCGCGCCCAGGACCGTGATAGGCACCCACAGCGCCGCCCGCAGCAGCAGGGTATACCCCAGCGCCTGCTCCGCGCCAATCCCAAATAATATCAGCATGGCTTTGCAGGCCGCGTCAAAGGTGCCCAGGCCGCCCGGGGCTGCCGGCACAAGCAGGACGAGGTTCACCACGCCGTTCAGCAGCATCAGAGTCATGAAGCTCAGGTCCATCCCCAGCGCGCGCATCACGCCCCAATACAGGCCGGTCTCACAGGTCCAGATGGCGATGGAGAGCAGCAGCACTTTAAGCGTTTCAATTGGTGAGCGCAGGCTGGATAGTCCGGTGATGAAGCGCGCGACAATCCCGCTCAGGGGCGCGCGCAGACGAGCGGGCACAACGCGGTTGATAACCCAGGCGCTGACCTTTTGGGTACGCGCCGGAAAGAACACCATTGCAAGGAAGATAAGCAGCAGCAACAGGAAAACCGCGCTGCCAATCACCGCGCCCTTTTGGATGCTCCCGACCCACTCCGCGGCGGCCGGCATGCCGGTCAGCTGGCGCAGGTTTAGCAGCACCAGGCCAAGGATGACAATCGCGTCAAACAGGCGCTCCACCACGATGGTCGCCAGGCTGCCGGAGATATCCACCTGGTCTTTTGATTTGAGCAGGACGGAGCGCAGCACCTCACCGGCCCGGGCGGGATAGACATTATTGCCCATGTAGCCAATGGCCACCACAGGGAACAGCCGCCGGATGGGCAGGCGCTTGAGCGGATTAAGCAGCACCTGCCAGCGCCAGGCGCGCAGCAGCACCCCAACGAAATAGAATGCCAGCCCGAACAGCACCCAGGACCACTGCGCCCCTTTGAGGTACTGCCAGACCAGAGCAAAGTCTACTTTGCGGAACGCCAGATACAGAAAAACAGCGCTGATTGCCACCCCAAGCCAGATATGCCAACGTTTTAATTTCATAACCCGATTTTACCATCCCTGAAGAAGGAAGAACCTTTATTGTGACAGCACGCAGGTTACCAGCTGTCGGCCGCGTCTGCGCCAAAAAGGCTTCCCCGCTGTGCGGCGCGCTTCCAGAAGCAGCCCCCGGGCGGCGCATCGCTGGTATACTACAAGCGCTATGTCGGTTTTAAGCGCTCAAAATCTTGGCAAATCCTTCGGCCCGGTGGATATATTTGAAGACCTCACGTTCGCGATACCCCGGCGTGCGCGCATCGCCATCGTCGGCCCCAACGGCGTCGGCAAAACCACCCTGCTGCGCATCCTGGCCGGCGTGGAAGAACCCACCCGCGGCTCGGTGCACCGCGCGCGCGGCCTGACGCTTGGCTATCTACCACAAGAGGCTGTCACAATCCGCGAAGGAACGCTGTGGTCGTACTGCCTGATGGCGTTTGAAGAGCTGTTGGCCCAGGCGGACGAACTGAAAGCCCTTGAGCGCGAAATGCAGAACCCGGACTGCCCTCCGGATGTGCTGCAGCGCTACGGAACGGTGCTCTCCCGCTTTGAACAGGGCGGCGGCTACACCTATGCCAACCGTATTCAGCAAACCCTGGCTGGGCTCGGATTCCTGGAAACGGATTACCAGCGTCCGCTCACCCAGCTTTCCGGCGGTCAGCGCACACGCGCTGTGCTGGCGCGCCTGCTGCTGGACGAGCCCGACCTGCTGCTCCTGGATGAACCCAGCAACCATCTGGATATCGCCGCGGTGGAATGGCTGGAAGCCTGGCTGCGGGATTGGGACGGCGCGGTGGTGATTGTCTCTCACGACCGCTACTTTTTGGACCAGACTGCCACCCAGGTCTGGGAGATGACCCCCGCGCTGGAAGTCTACCGCGGCAACTACACCGCCTACCTCACCCAAAGGGAAGCCCGGTATACCCGCCGGCTGGCGGAATATGAAGCCCAAAATGAATACATCGAAAAGCAGGAGGATTACATCCGCCGCTTTTTGGGCACCCAAAACAACAACCAGGCCCGCGGAAGGCAGCGCCGCCTGGAAAGGCTGTTGGCGGATTCCCGTCTGAGCGCGCCCAAAGCAAATATCCGGCCAATGCACCTCCGCCTCGCTCTGGCGGGCCGCTCTGGCGACCTGGTGCTGCGTAGTTACGATTTGCAGGTTGGTTATCAGGATGAAGGACGACCGCTCTTTCGTGCCCCGGATTTGGTGCTCAAGCGCGGGGAATGCGTGGCCATTATCGGCCCCAACGGCGCGGGCAAAACAACCTTCCTCAAAACTATCCTCAACCAAATTCCGCCTTACGCCGGCCGGATAGAATTGGGCGCGAGCCTGAAAGTGGGCTATTTTGCTCAGGCGCACGAAGGGCTCAACCCGGAACTGACCCTGATTGAGGAAATCAACACCGTCGCCCCCGCGATGCTGCCGGCGGAAGCGCGCAATTACCTGGCAAAGTACGGATTCACCGGCGAGGAGGTGTTCGCGGCCGTCAGCACGCTTTCCGGTGGGGAGCGCGGACGCCTGGCACTGGCCAAGCTGGCGCTCACGGACGCCAACCTGCTCCTTCTGGATGAACCCACCAACCACCTCGATTTGCCCACTCAGGAAGTGCTGCAAAACGTGCTGGCTGATTACCCGGGCACCATCCTGTTGGTCTCCCACGACCGCTACCTGATAGACGCGCTGGCCACCCAAATCTGGGAGATGGACCCGGACGCGGGCATGCTCAAGGTGTTTTCCGGCACGTATTCAGAGTACAAAATCGCGCAAAGCGCGGCCGTCCAGCCCGTTCCAGAAACTGCCGTTCCTGTTCCAGAGCCTGCCGCCGCGCAGCCGGAGGTTGCCCCCGCCGGCAGAAAAACGCTCAGCCGCAACCAGCGCCAGCAAATCCAAAAGAAACTGGATGCGCTCGAGGAGCGGATTCACGCCCTGGAGCGCGAAAGCGCCCTGCACGAAGCAAAACTTGCCAACCCGCCCGCAGACCCCGTCAAAACGGCGCATCTGGCAGAAGCCTACAACAAACTAAAAGAAGAACTGGAGCCCCTTCTGGCGGAGTGGGAAGCTTTGGCAACCAGCTTGGAGGAGGACCCGCAGTGAAAAGCCTGCCGGTCCCCGCTGACGAAGCCCTCAGCGATGACATCCTGATTTTGCCTGCCGGATTGAGCGACCTGCGCGCGGTGCGCCGGCTGGAGAAGGCCTGTTTCCGCCGGGAGGATATCTGGCCGCTGGTTGAATCTCTGTGGGTGCTCACCTCGCCTGGGATGGTCCGGTTGAAGATGGTAAAGTCGGAGGAGGTGATTGGCTTTCTCTCCGGGTATACGCTTTCCGGAAGGGAGGTGGGCTGGATTTCCTCTATTGGGATAGCGCCTGCCTGGCAGGGCCGCCAGCTGGGGGAGCGGCTGCTGGCAGCCGGAGAGCACGCGCTGGGGACGCGCGTTATCCGCCTTACCGTGCGCGCTTCCAACACGCCTGCCATTCATCTCTATGAGCGTACCGGCTACCGCCAGATTCAAACCGCGCGCGGATACTATGTGGGCGGCGAAGACGGCCTGGTCTTTGAAAAGCTCCTTTCCGATTAGGCTGGATAAAGCTCTCCGCTCCGCGAGGCAGCCGCATACTGGCAGGCCCGCTTTTTCGTCAGCATAAGCCCGCAGCCTGATGGAGAACGAAATTTTCCCAAACAAATCCCTCTAAGTGTTTCCCAGGCTGCCGCGCCGATTTAGGCAAGCGTTGGTAACGGAAAAATGCGCAATTTCTGCAAAGCAAGAAGCTGCTCTCTCATTATAATAGGGCTATGTTGACACCTCAGACCAACCCGCCCGAACTTGCTGCCGTCCAGAAAATGCAGGAATATATTGAGGAGAACCTGCGGGAACCCATCAACCTGCGTACTCTGGCAAATGCCGCTGGCTATTCTCCTTTTCACGCCGCCCGCCTGTTTAAAGAACACACCGGAAAAACCCCGTTTGAATACATCCGCGCCCTCAGGCTCTCGCGCGCTGCGCTGATATTGCGGGACGGCAGTGATTCCATCCTTACAGTTGCCCTGGATTTTGTTTTTTCATCTCACGCTGGATTCACCCGCGCCTTCACGCGGCAGTTTGGACTATCGCCCAGCGAGTACCGCAAAAAAGGCGGTCCGCTGAACCTGTTCATCCCTTACAAAGTACTTGCCAGTTACCACGCATTGCATCAAGGAGGAAGAAAAATGACACCAGAAAGCACCACCCGAACCATCTTTGTCCAGGTCGTCGAAAGACCTGCCAGAAAGCTGCTGCTCAAACGCGGCCAGAAAGCCGAACATTATTATGCCTATTGCGAAGAAGTTGGATGCGACGTCTGGGGGGTTCTTTGCAGCATTAAGGAAGCCCTGTACGAACCGGTCGGCCTGTGGCTGCCAGCCCACCTGATTCCTGAAGGCACATCCAAATACGCACAGGGGGTGGAACTGCCCCTGGACTACAGCGGAGCTGTACCGGAAGGATACGACCTGATTGACCTGCCGCCCTGCAAGATGATGGTATTCCAGGGCGAACCGTACGACGACAGCGTGTTCGAGGAAGCCATCCAGGAAGTCTGGAACCACATCGCGACTTTCGACCCGACTCTGTACGGCTACCGGTGGGCGCCCGAAGTCGCTCCGCGCTTTCAGCTGGCGCCGATGGGCTACCGCGGATACATCGAAGCGCTGCCCGTCGAACCCATCGCCTGAACGCCTGAGGTTGACGATACACGCCGAAACCAAATTGGTTCCGGCGTGTTTTTTTTGCAATTCGCTGAGGATTTTGAGGAAAAACTGCCGTCTTAAGGTATAATGTAATTATTATGAAGGAGTTAGCCTGAATAGTATGGTCCGCGCGAAGGTACTGCAGCGGATTGGCACAGCGGAACACACGCCCGGGGTATTTGGCGCGTGTTTTTGTTTAAATTTTCCAGAGAAACGGAGCTTAGGACACCATGGATAGCGGAATGATCGGAAAAATCGAAAAAGCAAAACGATATGCCGAGGAGAAAAATCGCATCACATTCACCAATTTCCAAGCCACGGTCAAAGGGGATAACAACGACCACATCGTGCATTATGAACAGGGCAAATGGGTTTGCGACTGTTCATTTTTCCAAACGCGCGGGGTATGCGTTCATACCATGGCGCTTGAAATGGTGCTGAACGGCATGGTCGATAAAGCGGAGCTGAGCTCGTAACATAAGTGTGTCAACATCTGCGCCGATGCAGAGCGCAGAACCCAGTCCGGCTGCCAGACGGCCGGCAGAGTGACAAAAACAAATCAAGACAGACACCAGAAGAATCCGGTGTCTGTCTTTAATTTAATGCCAGTATCGCTCGCCTGGCCGTTCACATCCGCCATTGATGACAGATTACTTATACACTTATTTTCTTTTTGCCGGCTGGAGCAGTATATTTTATATATACTATTACTATAAGATTAGTATTGTTAATTGCACCTTACCGTCCATCTCAAACCCGTCCTGTTGAAGGTACGCCAGCGTTAACAACACGTCCCGCTGCAGTACCGCATCTCATCCGCTGTTAACTGAATAGTGTTTTCAAGGAGAAAAAATGAAAACGAAAATGGCAAAAGTCCTGATTCTCATCGGGATGTTGTTGGGTGCCGTTCTGAACGGCGCAGCCGCTGTCATTGCGCAATCCGTTGACCCTCCCTCCGTACCGCCAGGCCAGGAAGGCCTGGTTTTCCTTGACGGCCGCGTTACAGCCGGCGATATTCAAAAAGCCGCTGAACAAAACCGAAAAGCCGGCATCCTGCCCGGTGTAGCAGGTCTGCGCGGAAATGCCGCGCAAAATTCCCTTGATACTATCATTCCCCATTATTTTGGCCCCTATCCCAATTACGCGAACTCTCCCATGCCCAAAGGCCCGGTCGGCTTCATCACCGTTGACGCTGCCGGCTCCGGGTATACCAACCCGCAGGTAGAGGTTTTGGATGTATATGGGACAGGTTCAGGCGCCCTGGCGCAGGCAATTGTCTCCAACGGCAAAATCGCCAGCATCTCCCTTACCAACCCAGGCGCGAATTACACCGCGCCAATCGTTGCCATCACAGACCCTACCGGCAGCGGAGCGGAAGCCACCGCGCACCTGAGCGCAAATCTCAGCGGCGGAATCCGCAAGTTCATAGACTCCCTGCCGGGCTTAGGCCCTGAGAACGCGAACAACCTCGGTCAATTCCTGCCTGTGGCGGTTCCAGACACGACCACCTTCCCCGGCTCTGATTATTACGAAATTGAGCTGGGCAAGTTTACCCACCAGTTCAACAGCGATCTGCCGCCCACCACAGTGTTGGGTTACCGACAGACGAACAGCAGCGACCCCAACGTGAACCAGTTCCGCTACCTGGGACCGACCATCATTGCCCAAAAAGACGTCCCGGTCAGGATTAAATTCACCAACAGTCTGCCCACAGGCGAAGCCGGAGACCTCTTTTTGCCTGTGGATACCACTGTCATGGGCGCTGGCGAAGGTCCGATTGACCAGATGGGCATGGAGTGCGACCCGATGATGCCTATGCCCGGCATGGAATGCCAGCTGTACAAGCAAAACCGCGCCACGGTTCACCTGCACGGCGGCTTTGTTCCCTGGATTTCAGACGGGACGCCCCACCAATGGACGACGCCCGCCAATGAGGATACCCCTTACCCCCGCGGCGTCAGCGTCCGGTTTGTGCCGGATATGTGGTTTGAAAATGGGAATGTGCTCCCCGGAGCTTCCACCACCAACCCAAACCCGGCTGTCGCCACAAACGACCCCGGCGATGGTTCGCTCACCTTTTACTATAACAACCAGCAGAGCGCCCGGCTGATGTTCTATCACGACCACTCCTTTGGCATCACCCGGCTGAACGTCTACGCCGGCGAGGCTGCCGCCTACCTGTTGAGCGACCAGATTGAACAGGACCTCATCAACGGCACCAACCTGAGCGGCGTCAACCCGGATAACCTTCAGATTCTGCCCGGCTACGGCATTCCCCTGGTTATTCAGGACAAGACCTTTGTGGACGCTTTCACGATTTTGGCTCAGGACCCAACCTGGAGATGGGGAACCACGCCCGGCACGCCCAATACCGGCGACCTGTGGGTTTCTTCCGTGTATATGCCAGCCCAGAACCCGTATTCCGTGGAAGGCGTAAGCGCGTACGGCCGCTGGCAGTACGGCGCATGGTTCTGGCCGCCCACTACGGGTATTGAGTTCCCCCCCGTGCCCAACGAATACTATGACCCGAACTGCGACCCTCAACTGGGATGGTGCGAGCCGCCGATGCGTCCGAATGTTCCCCATCCTTCCATGGGGATGGAAGCCTTCATGGATACCCCCACGGTTAATGGCACAGCCTATCCCTACCTGGAGGTCGACCCTACCGTTGTGCGTTTCCGCATCCTGAACGCGGCCGATGACCGCTTCTTCAACCTGCACCTGTACGTGGCCGACCCATCCATGGAGAGCGTGGACGGCAGGCGCAATACCGAAGTCAGAATGGTTCCTGCGGTGGCTACCCCTGGGTTCCCGGAGAAATGGTCTACCGACGGCCGCGAAGGCGGCGTGCCTGACCCCGCCTTGATGGGTCCGGATTGGATCCAGATTGGCACTGAAGGCGGGTTTTTGCCCGAACCCGCCATCATTCCTCCGCAGCCAATCAACTGGCAGGGGGACGTGACCCTCTTTAACGCCGGCAATGTCACCGACCATTCCCTGTTGGTTGGTACGGCCGAACGCGCCGATGTTTTGGTCGATTTCTCGAATTATGCCGGTAAAACGCTGATTCTGTACAACGATGCCCCGGCTGCTTTCCCGGCGATTGACCCCCGCTACGATTACTACACCGGCCACCCAGACCTGACTTCCTCAGGCGGCACGCCCACCACCCAGGCCGGGTACGGCCCCAACACGCGCACGTTAATGCAAATTCGCGTCCGGCCCGCAGCTGGCGGAGGCACCGGCGTGGTCAGTTCCATCCAGGTGCTCAACGGCGGACAGAATTTCAACACCATGCCGCTCGTGGACATCTTTGGCGGCGGCGGTTCCGGCGCTGAAGGCTACGCCCTCGGTTCGGTTGACCGCATCAATATCACCAATCCCGGCGTGAACCTCACCTACACCCCGCAGGTAATCATCAGCGGCGGCGGCGGCACCGGAGCCCAGGCTGTCGCGAACATGGCCAATGGAAAGGTCGTCAGCATCACGGTGACCAACCCAGGCAGCGGTTACACTTCCGCCCCAACGGTCACATTGGTGCCCGGCCCCTATCAAATCTTTGCGCCGCTCCTGTTTGGAAGCGGCCCCGGCGGACCGCCGCTGCCCCCCAACCCCTTGTGGCCGGTCGCGGTCGCCACCCTGCGGGTAGACGAAGTGGTGCTCACATCCGGCGGCAGTTCCTATGAGACCGTGCCGCTGGTGAACCTGGTGGGAGGCGGAGGTTTTGGCGCGACAGCGGTTGCCAACCTGCAGAGCAGCGCCAGCTTTGACCTGCCCGCTTTGATGCAAATCTTTGCCAGAAACGGCGCCAAGCCCGGCGTTTTTGAAGCCGGACAGGACCGCTTCATCATCCCGCAAACCTATTACAACAGCGCTTACGGAGAAACCTACCCCTCCGACATGCGTATGTTTGTCCAACTGCAGGACTACACCAAGTCCTTCTATAATGGGCCGCTGCCCGGCATCCTGGTCACTGCCGGCGGCTCAGGTTACACCGAACCGCCGCTTGTTACCATCACAGGCGGAGGCGGCAGCGGCGCGGAAGCTGTTGCAGAGATTACCGGCGACGCGGTCACGGCCGTTACCCTTACGAACCCCGGTCAGAACTATACCAGCGCTCCAACCATCAGCTTCACTGGCGGTGGCGGCACTGGCGCGGTGGCCGCGGCGGTTCCCATCACCATTCCTCTCAACAACAAAGCCATCCAGGATGAAATGGGAGAGGCTTTTGACCAGTACGGACGCATGAGCGGCTTTTTAGGGCTTGAACTTGACCAAAGTTCGGCTACCAACCAAACCTTCCTGCTCTACCCTTTCCTCAGCCCGCTGACAGACCTGTGGAAGGCTTCCATCACCAGCGAACCAATCGGCAGCCTGGAAGACGGAACCCAAATCTGGAAAATCACCCACAACGGCGTGGATACCCACACCATCCATATCCACCTGGTGAACGCGCAGGTTATCAACCGCGTGGCCTGGGACGGGCTGGTGATGCCCCCCGAGGCCAATGAACTGGGCTGGAAAGAAACCATCCGCGTGAATCCGCTGGAACACACCATCATCGCTATGCGGCCGGCTGTCCCAACCCAACCTTTCGAGGTCCCCAACTCTGTGCGGTTGATTGACCCAACCCGCCCTGAAGGCGTGGAATTGATGGGCGGCCCGCTGGGCTTCCAGGACCCGACTGGCATACCGATAACAGTGAGCAACAGCTTCATTAACTACGGCTGGGAGTACGTATGGCACTGCCACCTGCTCAGTCACGAAGAAATGGACATGATGCACGCGCTCGGTCTGGCTGTGGCGCCAAATGCTCCGGGAGACCTTCTGGCGGAACTTTCAGTCATCGGCGCGCTGCTGACCTGGACGGATAACTCCATTAGTGAAACGGAGTTCCTGGTGCAGCGCGCGGAGGACGAAGCGGGCCCGTGGACCACCATCGCGACACTGCCAGCGGATACGGTCTCGTACGAAGACGCTGTTGGCTCTGGCAGCTACTTCTACCGGGTCATCGCGGTCAATGTGGTGGGCGACCGCACCGTTTATGCCGCCCCGGCAGTTGGTTTCCCGACCATCGCGGAAGAGTCTGCGCCTTCCAACATTGTTACCATCACCATCCCATAAGCTGTAAGCCAAGAAAGCCGCTGAGAAATCCTTTCTCTCAGCGGCTGAAGTCCAAATAAACAAACGCGGCGTCCCCGCCGCGTTTGTTTGTGAAATCATTTTGAATACAGGAAATTGTTTCCGCTTTGGTCAGGCTGAATTATCTCCATCGCTCTCCCTCAAAAAAAGAATCCCCGTGCGCGAGGCTGGGGATTAGTACTTTACTGGCGGAGAGAGTGGGGTTCGAACCCACGATGGCCACAAGGACCATAACGGTTTTCGAGACCGTCCCAATCAACCACTCTGGCATCTCTCCGAAATTGTGCCATGATTATACCCGTTTTCAAAGTTCAAACACAGCGCCTTTGACAGGATAGGCCGGCTTTGGCAGCCCGGGGTGTTCCGCCAGCCTGCCCATCAGCGCGGATGCCGCTTTTTCCTCGCCGTGCACCAAAATGAGCTGCTTGAGCGTATCCTTGCTCGCCAGCGCGTACTGTACCAAAAGGTCCTGGCCCGCGTGGGCGCTCAGCCCGCCGATGGTCACGACTTCGGCCTTGCGGTAATACTCTTCGCCGAAAATGCGCACCTTGCGTTCCTGGTCTGCCAACCGCCGGCCAAGGGTATCAGGGGCCTGCCAGGAAATAATCAGGATGGTATTGCGCCCGTCTTCAATATTATTGGCAAGGTGGTGCTGAATGCGCCCGCTTTCCGCCATGCCCGAGGCGGAGATAATCACCATGGGACCTTTGTATTCATTCAGCGCCTTAGATTCATCCACGCTGCGTGTAAAGATGAGGTTGTCAAAGTCCAGACCCTGCATGCGGTGTTCGGCGATGTACTGCCAGGTTTCGTCATCAAAACATTCGGTGTGTTTGCGGTACAAATCCGAGGCGTTTGCCGCCAGGGGGCTGTCGATGACGACCGGAATGTCGGGAATATCGCCCTGGTCAATGGCTTCGCTCAGCATGTAACACAGGTTTTGCGTTCTCCCGACGGCAAAAGCGGGCACAATCACTTTGCCGCCGCGCTTTACGGTGCGATTCACCGCGTCCACAAACTCGTCGTAGGCGTCTTCCAGTTTTTCGTGTTTTTTATCGCCGTAGGTGCACTCCATCAAGAGGATATCGGCCTTTTCCGGCATCACCGGGTCTTGCAATATTGGCGCGTCCAGTCTGCCGATATCTCCCGAGAACCAGAATCGTTTTGGCCGGCCGTTCTCGGTGTAGTCCAACGCGACTGCCGCTGAACCAAGAATGTGCCCGGCGTCAAAAAGCCGCGCGGTGACCCCTGGAACAGGCTCGAAAGCCTGCTGGTACCAGACCGAGCGGAACTGCGGCATAGCCTCAACGGCATCTCTCTGCGTGTAAAGCGGCTGCATGGGCGGCTGGCCTTTTTTCTGCCGTTTCTTGTTGACATAGCGCACATCACTTTCCTGGATGTGACCGCTATCGCGCAGCATAATATCCGCCAGGTCCGCGGTGGCGTTGGTCGTATAAATCCACCCGCGATAACCCTGCCGCACCAGGTTGGGGATATTCCCGCTGTGGTCAATGTGCGCATGAGAAAGTATCATCGCGTCAATCTCGGCCGGATTAAAGGGGAAGTTCAGGTTGACCGCATAGGTTTCATCCCGTTTTCCCTGAAACATGCCGCAATCCAGCAGCAGCTTATGCTTTCCAAACTCCAGCAGAAACATCGAACCTGTGACAGTTTGGGCCGCGCCCAGAATATGCAGTTTCATAGCTGCTCCTCATTTAGCAAATTAAATATCGCTTCCCCGTACATTTCAAATCTGCTGGGGCTGGCGCTCATCAGTGCCTCCAGCGCGCTCAGGCTCTCAATCCGCGCCTGCGCGATTTTTTCCAGCAAATCCCGCGGCAAAATCACATTGGAGGGAAGACCTTGCGCCAGGCCGGTTTCTTTGCGCCAGTCGCTCAAAAGTTCACGACGCCTCAGCACCGCGTCATCGCGTGCCTGAGAGCGCGTTCTGGCGACCCGGCCGGGTGACTTTCGCCACTGCGCGACGACCCGCATGATATCCTTGCCGTAGCGCTTTACCTGCCCGGCAGAAAGCGATGGCAGCAGATTTAGCTCTTCTATATATTGAGGCTGCGTAGTCGCGACTTCGACCAGAGCGGAATCATTCAGAATTTTGAACGGAGGAAGGTTCTGCGCTTTCGCCAGCTGCTCCCGAAGGTGATTCAGCTGTTTGAGCAGGCTGAGCGCGGGCGGCTTCATCCCGTTGATGCCTTTGACCCGCCAGAAGTCTTCCTCGTGGTTTTTCATAGCAGGCGTCTGGCTTGCCAGGCTCGCGCTGTCTTCCAGCACGATGCGCAGGCGGTCCAGCTTTTCCAGTTGGGGAACCAGACAGTCCCGCAAATCCAGTAAATAATGCGAGTCCAGCTGGGCGTAGCGCAGCATTTCCTGCTTGATGGGACGCCTGCCCCAATCCGCGCGCTGATATTTTTTATCAATCCGGATGTTCAGGTACTTTTCCAACAGTCCCGCCAGACCGAGGCTTTCTTCCCCCAGCGCGGAGGCTGCCAGCATGGTGTCGAAGACATTGTGAAATTCAAACTGATAATCCCGTTTCAGGCAGGTGAGGTCGTAATCGCCGGCGTGAAACACCTTCTGGATATTGAAATCGGCAAAAATCGCGCCCAGCGCGGAAAGGTCCGCCAATGCCAGCGTATCAACCAGGTAATCCCGGCTTCGCGTGGAAATTTGAATCAGGCAGACCTGCTCCTGGTAGGCGTGCAAGCTGTTGGATTCGGTATCCACCGCGACCGCCGGCTGTTCGCGCAGTTCATCTATCATGCTCGCGAGCAGTAAAGGCGTATCGATGTAAGCAGCGTCGGCAATTTCAGGCTCAGTCATGAGGCTATTATAACCCTCCCAAAAGCGCCGCGTCCAAAGCCTTCAGCAGCGCTGCGCTGAAAGCCAGCCCGGCAGGCTTCAACAATAAATTATTGAAGCTCAATTAAGTGATATATTAATTGATACTGTTATTGTCATGGAGGTGAAAATTATGGCAAAATTTGAACGCGATGTGGAAATTGACGCTCAGGTCGAAAAGGTTTGGCAGGTACTGACCAACACCGCCTACTGGCCGAAGTGGTTCCCAGGTATCGATTCCATTGCCAACGCTGGCGAAGTAGCGCCAGGCGGCACGTTTGAATGGGTGGATGACGGTCAGACAGGTCGGGGTGAATTCCTGGAAGTTGTTCCCTTCAAGAAGCTTGTTGTCCTGACCCAAATGGGAAACGACAAAGACAAGCACACCTTCGAACTGCGTCCGACCGGCGGCTTCTTTGGTCTTGCCGCGGATGAATGCAAGGTCGAATACAAACTGGATACGCTCACCGGCGCTGGAATTCTGGGCAACTTCATCACCGGCGGCAATCCAAAAGACGCGCTGCGCGTGAAGAAAGCCACCACCGCGCTGCGCAAGCTGGTTGAAAGCCTGTAAAGGCTGTCTGTCAGAAAACACATTCACAAAAGGAGTTTACGATGGGTCTCATTGCAACAATTTTGGTCGGCATCATTGCCGGCTATGTCGCCGCGAAGCTGATGAAAATCAATGTCAGCTTCTGGATTGCCATGCTGCTCGGAGTTGCCGGCAGTATTCTGGGCGGCTGGATTACCAGCCTGCTTCTGGGCGTTGACCTGACCAGCGGTTTCAACCTGACTACCATCCTGGTCTCGATTGGCGGCGCGGTACTGGTCGTGTTGATTTATCGCCTTCTGAAAAAGAAGTAAAACTTAACCGCCTGTTATTAAATCAGGGATATTAGCAAACATCCGCGTTTATAGCGCGGATGTTTTGGTTTTACCTTACAGAGCAGCGCACACCTCCCGGAACGCCTGAGTTATCTCAGAATTCATGTTGGTAAGCCCACAGGGCGGAAGAGGGTGCTTACAGCCTTCCCTTGGGGGAAGGTGCCCGCAAGGGCGGAAGAGGGTGTCCCCCCCCTCTTCAGTCTCGCCTTCGCCCGCCCGATTCGCGGAGAGCTCTCGCGGGTATAATCAGAGCAAACACACAGGAGAAAAGCAATGCGCGCAGTCGTTCA
>Ga0116186_1000775_pt1 | contig 35644 bp, 22 predicted proteins | sample AD_JPNNA4_MetaG_FD_89806 | JGI IMG/M metagenome (GOLD analysis project Ga0116186, IMG submission 89806) | Active sludge microbial communities of municipal wastewater-treating anaerobic digesters from Japan - AD_JPNNA4_MetaG | ecosystem: Engineered > Bioreactor > Anaerobic > Digestate | place...
CCTGGCGATGTCTGTGCATTCCTGAATGGCAAGCGCCAGGTAGAGCCGGCAAGCCAGGTATCGCCAACCATAAAGTAGGGAGTGCCGTCGGCATACACCCAGGCATGCCCGTTCGCAGAAGCGCGCAAAAATCCACGCCGGTTGGGATTTTCCTCTTTCTGCTGATCGCTCCAGGCCACTGCCTCGAAGCTGCCGGTTTTGCCGTTCAGCCCGTTATCATCCGGCTGGTTCGAATGGCTGATCCAATTCCACGTGCCGGGATTTTCAGCCGCAACTCGAACGAGAAAACTATTCCCGCCGTTCCAAAATCCATAAACCCGTTTGGAAAAACCGGGACCTGTGAGTTCCACCCAGCAGGTAACATCCTGGTAGTAATTGCTATAATCCTTTTCGGCTGTCAATGTTATCTCATGCATCTCCCAGACGTGTATCCTGGTATGGTTTCTTGCATCAGCACAGAGAGGATAGAATAGAAGAAGAAGAAAAGAGAACCGGTGAAAACCGGTCAAACAGAAAAATTTCATTGGTTTCTCCACGCGCACTCAGATTACCGGGCCAAATTAAAATGCAATTTTGCAGCGTATTTACCAGCCTGGTTTTCAGAAGCATAGAAAGAGGCGACTAATGCTCCCAGCGGTCGAATCAGTAATCCTTTTGTCTCACCGTTTATCAAGCGCTCCATGACCGGTCTGGGAATGGTAATAAAGTTTCTTCCGCCAGGTTCATGTTGTGCATCGAAATCATAAATCATTTGTGCATTGAACACCTTGGAGTAGGGACTGCCGCCGGTGAGAGAGTTGTAGGTTACAGATGCCTGGTCCCAGTCGGCATCGCCTGCAAGTACTTCTATGACCCTTATCCTCGGGAATTCGATGCCAAAATCTTGGCCAAACGCTTTAATATAGTCTCCTCCCAGCTGAACCGACTGAGTGACAAGTTCGAGCAAACCCGCTTCGGCAACCTTCGCATTTTTAAAAGATGAAAAATCCCATTTCAGTATTCCCCATGCATTTCCGGCGACGGTTATGGTGCGAACCTTCTTTCCCTTTTCAATACCATGCCAGTCGTTGAAATTTACCTCAGGAAAGTCGGGATTGATCATACCATCTTGAGCTACAGGGAGGTGATGCGAAAAGTATTCTGTTTTCGGAATTGGGGGATGGTAGCGAATCGGTTCACCTTGGTCCTCACCGGCTTCTTTAACATGAACAATATCTGCGCGATAATAATCTATATCCAGGGAATCTTTTTCGAGCCCAAAGTCGGTTGCGCACAACTGCACATAAACCGAATCCCCGGGGCGGGCATCGAATTTTTTTGTCGTCATGCTTATTACATGCCAGCCGGTTGTATCTGCGATATCGTATTCCATCAGGTCGATATGAAAGTCCGTCGTCCGGTTGGTATTGACCATAAAGTTCAACCTGCGGGGCGCATTGTGCAGGCGAACTCTTGCTTCGACCCGAAGCTGGTAATTCGGATCTTTCAGCTTGGCTAAATCGAGAAAGGAAGTGACGTCCCGTTTGATACAAGTCCAATAGCAGTTGTATTTATCTTTGCTTCCATCCACCGTCATGGTCGCGTAGCCGTTCTTTGGTTCCAGAGTGATCGCAGCATTGCCGTCGCCGGTGAGTAAAAACCAGCCCTCTATTTTCCCTTTGTCGAAGGAATCCATCATTTGCGCATTGCAGAGAGAGGTGAACAGGAAGAAAAAAATGACAGGCCGTTTCATGCGCGAATCGTACCTCCGCTGGCTTGTGAAAGTGGAGGCAGGATCATTTTATCCTGCCTTGAAGAATATTGCGATTTCAAATTTGGCAATAGTATAGTCTTATTTGGTCCGGGGAGCAATAATCCTATAGTTGCCGCTCAAATGCATTAAATTTAACAGGTAAAGAAGACCATCATAATGCGAGCGCATAAAGAGGAGAGCATGAATCATGAAATCACACGCTATAGCGTAAAAAATGCAAAAGACAGCGCCATCCGTACCAATCTGAGGTTATGCAATCACACTACTTTGCACAATTTAGCTTTTTGCGGAATCGAGCACAAGTCATTTGTAAACGCACCTGCTATTTTGAGCGCGTCGGCTTTAAAAGAGTCCTTCCTTAATTTCTGCGCAAGTTGCCCCCCAACGATATCGCCTAATTGTATGCTTTTTAGCAATTTTCCTTGTTTTCCAGATTCAGATTGGTCAATTTCCCAGTCGCTAAGAGATGATGAGGCTGCCGATTATGGCTTAGCGCTCTGAAAATGGGGTATCGGGCACTTAATTTCGATTATTTCAATAACAACATTTTATTAGCAGAAGAAAAAGTTTCTGATTTGATTTGGTAATAATAAAGACCGCTTGATAGCTGCTTATCATTATCATCACGGCCATCCCAGGCTAAATTATGTGTTCCGGAAGTTGATTGGCCCTTGAAAAGGCTTCTTACAAGTCGGCCAAAATTATCAAAAATCTTGATCTCAATTATTGAGTCATCCTTCAGACTATATTCGATTGTCGTCGATGGATTAAAAGGGTTGGGGTAATTTGAAAAGCTCGAAAACTTGGATGAATTTTTACTCTCCTTGACATCAACTGCGGTCATCCCGGAAATCGTCGTGAAAAAATCGATCATCATTTTGAAGTACTTTTCTGAAAACATGCCTGTCCCATGCTGTGCATTGGGAATCAAAACAAGTTGACTCGGTACATTCGCTTTCTGCAGAGCATCAAAAAGCAATGTACTTTGACAGCTGGGCACTGTCTGATCTGCATCGCCATGAAGAATAAGAAATGGAGGATCGTTTGCATCGATGTAAGTTATGGGATTTGCCAACATTGCTTTATCCTGGTTGTCCTGAACCGAGCCCCCTATGAGGAGTGATTCGGGGGAATTGGCGCCGTCATGAAGAGGAGTGCTCCTGCAGGAATCCAGCACCAGAAGGTCTGTAGGCCCCGACCAGTCGACCACCGCATGGACTGAGCTGCTGACTGTCGTATCTGATCCGACATTGCCTTCTATATCATAGGTGGTCGAGCCGACCGTAAATTGTTTAGTAAATCGGGAAGTTCCCGCTAATGCAGACAGGTGACCACCTGATGAAAATCCGTTTATCCCTATAAAAGAAGTATCAATTTGATATTTTGCAGCATTTGTCCGAATAAATCTAATAACGGCTTTGATGTCCTGAATTTGTGCGGGAAATTTTGCATCCATGCTCGAACGGTGGTTCGGAGTAACAACAGCAAAACCGGCATCGAGCAATGCCTTGCCAAAGGTTGCAAGATCGCTTCCTTTTAAATTATTACCAAACCATGCGCTTCCATAAATTGAAATCACCACAGGATATGTCGGCTTTTCAATTACAGGCAGATAAATATCTAACCTGTGATATTGGAATGAGTCGCCAGCGTAATTCAAATCTTTCCAGCTTTTCGAATATGGTTGGCCGTAACAATTGATGCATAGTAAAGCAAAGATACCAATTGTAAGGTGTTTCATGGTTTTCCTTTCATTCATAGGTTAGCCGCAGCAATGTTGATGAATATCTCCGCCAAAAGGATTGCGGTTTTGCAGCTGGCATCGATCTATTCTTATTTGGTCTGAGGAGTAATAATCCGATAGTTTCCGCTTAGATGCATCAAACTGAACAGGTAGAGAAGACCATCATAGTACGGGTCAAAGTATCCATCCTCGTAAGGTTCCAGTTTTGCATTCCACACGGCATCGACAAATTTCCAGCTTTTTGCCTGTGTGCCCATGATCGAGGCCGCCGCAGAAGTTGCTACCAATCCCAATGAATGGCGCAATTTCTGGTAGCCGCCGGCCGGAAGTATCCAGGCGGGGGGAGTTCCATCCAGATTGAATTGATCGTCGAATGTATCCAGGCCCTTGCAGAAAAGAAAGTTCTGGATTCTTTTGCAATAATCCTGCTGCCAGGTCCCGTCTTTATTGTACCATGAATAATCCATCGCAATATTCATGGGTACGCGCCATGAATCGAAACGGAAAGCCGCCGGCATAAAACCGAACCTCCGCGGTTCGCCCGAGAATTCAGTAACGTCGGGATTCAAACCGGTTGGAGCTGAACAAGCCCGGTGCAAATAAGCGCGGGCCGAATCGGCGCATTCTCTATAGAACGGTTCTTTACCATCGTGGGCGTATTCAGCCCATATCTCGAAAAAGGCCGGTACATGATAAGAAGGATCGGTCCAGTCATAACCCGACAGGTCCGGCACGAATGTAATCTTTTTCTCCTTGACATTAATTACATTCATAATCCCCGCTGTTCCATCCTTACGCCACATGGCATCGAGAATTCTGCGCGCCTCTCCGTAATAGTTGATGCCGGTATGATTCCCCCAGCGGTTGCCGGCGAACAACAGCGATGTGATAAAATACAACTCGCCGTCGGAAGCTGAACCCTCGGCATTGTGCTCGCCGGTTTCCGGTTTAACGCTCCATGCAAAATAGGCATCGCGCGCGCCGCCCTGGTGCTGCATCGTCTTTTTCGTCCAGCGCCATAAACGGTCGAACACATCTTTCCTGTCAAGCTGAACGGCGACCATCATGCCGTACGAAAGTCCCTCGGTGCGTGCATCGTGATTCTTCAAATCGGATATGTAGGCCATGGTATCGCCCACTTGAAAATAGACACGGTTCGGTCCCTCGAATACATCATAATAGGCTTTAGCCAGTTTTGCATCGATATCTTCCTGTTTATAACCGGCCTCCAGAAAAACATTGCGGTACTTGCCGGTTTCATGGGCTCCTTTTTGCCAGGGAACCATTACCCCTCTTTTGTCGTCGATATCTTTTTCACAATCGTCGCCCGAAAAGCTCCATGAATACAAACACATAACGGAGAGCAGAATCAGGCAGAAGTACTTTTTCATAGTCATGCATCCTTCTTTGAGAGTTGCTATGATGTCCGGCGAATTCATGGTTGCCTCATGCATGTAAGCAGTAGCCACGGCAAACTCGAGGATTTTGGCACACCGTATGGCGTGCTTCCTTTGGCCTTCAAACAGCCGGCACCATCAGGGTTTTAAAGCAATTTTGATCTGGGTAAACGAATGCGCCGGGAACGAAACGACGATTTTATTTCCTGCTGTTTTTATGGTTCTGCCGACCGGAAGGTACTGCTCCCGTTTGTCATAACTGAACGGCTCTTCCAGTGAAGCGACCGTTAAAAGTGTAGTCTCGGCATTCCCGGAAAACGTGCCCGAGTTGCTGAAAATATCAGCTGTTATGCTTTTTCCCTTATGCCGGTTAACAACGTTGACATAGACGGTTTTGGATTCCCTGGCATAAACCGAGGTGACGTCCAGATAGGGTATACCCTTGTATTTTTCGGTGTTGAAAGTGTCGCATTGAACGTATGTATCGATTGAATTGCCGCGACAGTTATTTGAGAACAGTTTAAATACATGAAACAAGGGTGATCGGTAGGTGCCTTTTTCCCGGTCGCTTGCCAATAAAGAGGTCGCCATGGTGAAATTGGCCATTTTAACGACATCGGCGTGGCGCAGAAAAGAGTTGAAACATTGCGCAATAGGCAATACGGACAGGAAATCTCGGCCAAAAGTGCCCCATTCATCAAAGGAGATATAGATGGGATTCTCGATGTTTTTCATCGTTTTGACGGCGCGAATTTCAGCGGCTGGAACAGTAATCTTTTCCTCAAAATCCATCGCACTTTGCCCCATAAAAGTATAGTAATCATCGGAGCCTTCCCAATAGCGATGGATGGAAAGATAATCGATCTTATCCGCCAGGCCGGTCAGCACTTTGCGGTTCCATTCCACCCATTGACCGGTACTCTCATAATAGGACGAGCCGGACGCCACCAATTTAATGGTCTGGTCCACCGACCGCATGGCCTTGGCCGCCTCCCGGGCGATTTTGACATAATCTTCAGCGCATTTATGCCCCAGTTCCCAGGGCGAGCCGTCCACTTCATTGCCAAGATCCCAAATTTTAACGTTATAGGGTTTGGGGTGTCCATACTTGGCCCGTAAATCGGAATAATGGGTGCCATTTGTATAATTGCAGTATTCAACCCAGTGACAAGCATCGAGGATGGTTGCCAGCCCAAGATTGACACAGATGATGTTTTCGCTCCCTATTGCTTTATTCAACGCGATCCACTCGTCGGTACCTACGTGGTTATTATCCACTCCTCCCCAGGCCAGATTGATGCGGCCAGGCCGCAGGGCCTTTGGTCCGATGCCGTCCTGCCAATTATAGCCCATGACAAAATTCCCGCCTGGCCAGCGCATATTAGCGATCTTCAGCTCCTTCATGGCTTCGATATAATCCTTTCGAAAACCGTTCTCATCCGCCAAGGGCGAAGCGGGATCGTATAAATTTCCATACAGCGTATTAAAGCTGGCCGTGTCAGGCAAACCCAGTCTTTTACCGCTAAAATGAATGGGTTCCATAAACACACCATAAATGTTCGGATCAATTTCCGCAATCGTTCTCTCGATGTCAATTTTGATCTTTGCGGTCTGCGCTAATGAGATCAACGGGAGAGCCAGCAGCACGGCACATACTAGTTTTTTCATGTGGAAATACTCCTTTCTTATTTTTTAACTGTTTTTTACTTAATATTTACTGCATCACCTTTTCGCAATATTTACGATGCACTTGACAAGGACTGTCCTGGTCGAACGAAAGCTGGTATTTTTGAATTGTACTCGGTAGAGATCACGCTGACCTCCGAAAGTAATGAACAGCTATGGCCGTTCTTCAAATACCATTTTGTCAAGATTCAGAAAATCACCGTCGATTGCCAATTTCAGCAAATGCGGGCCAGCGGAGAGTTTTACCGTCTTTTTTACACTGGTCCAGTTTTGAAAACCGGCTGTGTTGGGAACGGCCAGAATGCCGGTCAGGTTTTTACCATCACATTCCAGATGTAATTTGCCGCTGTCATAACTGGAGGCGACATAAAAGTGTATTTGATACGTAGCAGTGTTCTTTACCAACACGGAATAGGTCAGCCATTCTCCGAGTCGGGTCCAGCCAATATTATATCCGCCGGCTGAACATTTTTCAATGTCCACCGGTTCGCTGATTCGATACTGCCCGCCTTCGTTGACTTCTGACAGGTCATAAAAAGCGTCGTCCGGACAACCGGTATCATAATCCTCCGCCTCAAGGATTCCAGGAATACTGTTTTCCTTAAAAGCCCGCTGCGGTGTTTCACAGACCTGAACGAGTTTCCATTTGTCATAGGGTTCGATCGGTGCCTGGCTCAACTCTACCTTAGCTCCTTCGACGGATCTTGTGCTCTGGCAGATGATTCGATCGGCAAATCGCTTGTTTGATATTCTGAATAATCCATTATGAGCGTCTTCAATAGTCCAAAATTGACCGCCTTTTCCCTTGAAATTTGCAATTGTCAGATCATGTTTTAACCCGCTGCATTGGAGTACTTCACCGTTTGCACGATTCATAATCTTATATAGGCCTTTTCCTGATGAACTCAACTTCCAGTGATTTGACGGGTCTTTTCTTTTCCCTGTCAGCGTCCGATCAGAACCAAGCACCAAGCTACCGTTGTTATCACCGGGAACGATGTAATAATGCGGTGAACAATCAAGATCAGCATATCCGGCAAATTTGGGAATGTTGCCATCGAAACCAAGTTTTAACACATAGGCCAGATCATCAAAGGTGCGTTCAGGTAAAGTAACTAATAATCCTTCAGGCGACTGTTTAAACGATAATGGCAAATATTTCCCTTTATGGCCGTTGATCAGCTCGATTGATCTCAGTTTTTTACCGTCGATTCGATGAGAGGAGAGTGATTTGAGCAGGACCTCCTTCTGGCCGTTTTCCCAACCGAGTAAAATGGCATAGAGCGTACGGTTGTCTTTAGACCTGGTAAAGCGGATGTCCCTGGCGGTGCCTTCCGCCGGAGCTGTGAAAATGCCATGGGCGGCCCCCATTTTGGTCGGGCCTTCTCCATAGACTTCCCACGCCCGGGTAGCGTACACCGCCTCGCCGTATTTTTTTAGCCATGTCCCCATGGCCAGCAAAATATCTTTTTGTTCCTGCGGGATGACGCCCTCTGCTGTGGGTGATAAATTAAGTAACAGATTGCCGTTCTTGCTGATCCGATCCAGAAAACCGTGCAGTATCTGCTTTTTAGAATAGTAACCGATACCCTCGGTATAGCACCAACTGGAAGAACTGACCGCATCGTCGGTGAGCCAATAATTTTCGGTAATGTCCACTGGTCCGCCGCGTTCATAATCAAGTACAGCGCATTTTGTATTCAAGCCGTCCTTGAAGGTGGCGACTACTTGCTTGTCCCATTGGGCAGCCCGGTTATAATAATAAGATAAAAACTCTAAAAGGACAGACTGGGAGATGAGATGCAGATTAAAATCCTGCCAAATGATATCAGGTTTGTAGTTATCGATAATTTCCTTATGTTTGCTCAGCCATAGAGCCTCATTTTTTTCCTTGCCCTGCTGCCCGAACAACATCTGTAATCTTACATCGCTGGCATGAGGCGCTGGTTCATAATATCCGGTGATATTGTAGGCATGATGCATGGACAGAATGATGCGCATATTTCTTTTGCGAATGGCCTCTGTCAGCAAACCGACCAAGTCCAGCTTGGGCCCCATCTCTTTGGCATTCCAGGGATTGACCTGGCTGGCCCACATGGAAAAGCCGTCATGGTGTTCAGCCACCAGGCCAGCGAATTGAGCGCCTGCGTCGGCAAAGAGCTGGGCCCAATCATCAGGATCGAATTGGCCGCCGTCTGCTTTTAACCTCGGCGCAAACTGGACATAATGACCTGTCTTATCCTTTGCTCCGGTGATAAAGTTGTTGTATGGCCATTGAGATGGGTCACCGTAAATTTCCTTATGGTGTTTATTTTCTGGAGAACCCGTTATATACATGGCACGCGGATACCATTCGCTGGAAAATGCCGGAACAGAGTATACACCCCAGTGTAAATAAATGCCGAACTTGGCGTCTTTGAACCATTCAGGCACCGGATCGGCTTTTTCCAATGAGGACAGCGTGGGCTGAAAAGGATGCGTTAAAGTCTGGGCTGAGACTCTGTCAGCCGTTACGATCGTTAAAATAAGAAAGAGAAAAACGGGTTTCACTTTCATCTCAACTCTTTTCTCTTTTTATGCACCGCTTTTATTCTTTGAACAACTGCTGCAGCGTATTGGCCAGATACAATCGGCAATTCATCCAGGTGTGGCCGCCCGGAACAATAAGTGTTTGCACATTCAGGTTCTTTTCCTTGAACATCGCAATATTCTGCAGCACGCTTTCATATAAAAAATCTTCCGTGGCGACACTGATGCCGAACAGCCGCAGCTGTTCGTTCAACAAGGCGGCATCCGGCGACCAATTGGAAAAATTCATCTTGAACTCCTCAGTGGCGGTATAAGGAGCGTAGGAACAAACATAAGCGAACTTGTCCGCATGCATCAGTCCGATGTTAAGGGTCTGTCCGCCGCCAACAGAGAACCCGGCTATGGCGCGATGCGGACTATCGGTATAAACCGGATAGTTGGCCTCGATGAATGGGATGATGCCGTTGATGACCTCTTTGGTAAACTCAGCCATGGGGTTGGGCCGGACATTGCCGTACGGCATGACGATGAGCATAGGCCTGGCTTTTCCCTGCGCGATCAGATTATCAGCGATCAGATTGGCGCGCCCCACCTTGGTCCAGGTCTCTTCCGTATCCGATCCGCCATGAATAAGATACAGCACCGGGTACTTTTTCTTACCACGCGCCTCGAAACCAGGCGGCGTATAAACCAGTAGCGTGCGGGTGCTCGACAGCGTCATTGATTTGTAGTACCGATAACTGATTTTACCATGAGCAACCTTCTGCATTTCATGTAGCAATGGCGGATCACCGGGTATTTCCACCAAGCTGCGCTTGAACCTTTCATTGGCGAACAGACAGGTATTGTTGGGATCAGCGACCTGAACACTGTCAATCCAGAAGAAATAGGGATAGATATCCGGCTGGACCGGCGCGACGGTAACACTCCAAACGCCGGTGGTGTCCTTTTGCATCGGTTGGCGCGCGGATAAGAATTCGGCATCTAAATAGACCTTTTGGGCATGAGGTGCGTGATATCGAAAGGTGATGCTATGATCAGCATGTATTTCCGGCGAATTCAATCTGGGTGGTCGTTGAGCCCTGGCCGCGGGAATCGCCAGCACCAGACTGAATGTTAAAAAAAACCATTTCTTCATGACATTCGATCCTTTATTGAAAAAGTAATTGAGCGCTCTCGGTTAAAAATAGTTTGGTGTTCATCCACGTGTGACCGCCTGAAGTGATCAATCTTTTATGACGCAGGCTTTTTGCTTCCAGAAAGTCTAAAAAGTCCAGCGTCTGCTGGTACAGGAAATCTTCGCTGCCCACGCTGACCCAAAGTAATTTCAATTGTTGGTTGGTGCGTTTTGGATTTTCATATATAAAACGGTAGTCGCGTTCCATCTCCTGGCCGGAAAGGTAGGCGCTATAGCAGCAGAGCCATGCGAACCTATCCAGATGATCAAAGGCGGTGCGCAAGGTCTGGCCGCCGCCGCGGGAAAAGCCGCCTATAGCCCGGTTCGATCTGTTGGCTAGCACACGGTAGTTTTTTTCGACATGAGGAATGACATTATTAACAAGATCCTGGCCGAATGCCCTGGCACGGTTAACCGCCTCTTCTCCTTCCCTGTTAGCCGGATCTGCGGGTTTGGGTTTGCCGGTCTGCGCTGCGATTCTGGCTTCTATATTTCCATAAGGCATGACGATGATCATGGGTTTGGCTTTACCCTGGGCAATCAGGTTGTCCAAAATGAGGTTGGCCCGGCCGACTTTGAACCAGGTTTCTTCGGTATCGGTCGTGCCGCTGATAAGATAAAAGACGGGATATTTTTTCGAATGATGTTCATAGCCGGGGGGCGTATAGATGACCAGACACCCGGTTGTACCGGCAGCCGAAGGATAATACTCATATGTAACCGTGCCGTGCGGTACATCCTGAAGCGAATGCATCAGCGGCGTGTTGCTGGGAACATCGACCAGACTTGCCTTAAAACGCTCGTTGGGAAAATATTCCGTATTGGCTGGATCCATCACCGAAATTCCGTCCACGATAAAATTATAGGGATAGATATCGGGCTTAATCGGCCCAACCGTTACACTCCAGATACCGATTGAATCTCTGGTCATGGCTTGCGGTTTATCATCGAATTGTCCGTTGAGCAGGACCTCCCGGGCTGTCGGCGCAAGATAGCGAAACACTACGGTATGGTCCGGATTCACCTGGGGCGATACCACCCAAGGCCCTCTCGGCGGCTGGCTCGATGCCGGTCTATCAGCAAAAGCAAGTACGCCAGCAAAAAGCAAACAAGCGATGGATTTTCTTTTCATTTCATTTCCTTCATAGCTGTTTGAACAATTTTTGTGCGATGATGGCTAAATACAGTTTACAATTCATCCAGGTATGGCCTCCTGCCGAGATAAAAGTCTCATGTCTGATCTGTTTTTCGTCCAGTACCTGTAAATACTCAGAGATGATCGGAAATAAACCATCCTCTTTTCCCACACCGATCCAGAATAATTTCAATCGTTGGTTGGTTAAGGCCGGATTTGCGAAAGCGACTGCATTATTGCGCTCGAATTCTTCCTTCAGCATGCCCGGTGCGAATCCGCAAACCCATCCGAATAAATCCGGATTGTTTAATCCGAGATACAGGGCCTCACCACCGCCGCCTGAAAACCCGGCAATGGCCCTGCTGTCCTTGTCCTTTTTTACCCGATAGTTCGTTTCCACAAAAGGCACCAGGTTGGCAAAAAAATCCTTTTTGAATTCCTGCAAATTCTCCCAGGTGCGTAGACTCCATGTTGATTTGCTGATTGCCGGATAAGCGCGGCCATAGGGCATGACCACTATCATGGGCGTCGCTTTATTTTGATGAATCAGGTTGTCGAGAATGATATGAGCCCGGCCTACCTTGGTCCAGGTTTCTTCAGTGTCCGTGGTGCCATGCAAAAGGTAGAGCACAGGGTATTTTTTGCGGCTGTTTTCATAGCCCGGCGGCGTATAGATCACTACCGGACGGACACCCAATTCGGGGGAAGAGTAGTAACGATAGGATAGCGTTCCATGGGGGACGTCCTGAAGCGTGTGTATTAACGGTTGGTTGCCGGTGATCTCCACCAGGCTGTTTTGAAAGCCTTCGTTCGGGAAAATGGCTGAATTATTCGGATCGGCCACATGCACGCCGTCCACCACAAAATGATACGGATAGATATCCGGTTCCACCGGACCGAGGGTGATACTCCAAACCCCCGCGGAATCCTTGTGCATGGATACAGGCTTTTTCTCGAATTGAACATCGACGGCAGCCTCCCTGGCAGCAGGGGCCAGAAAACGAAAGACCACGGTACAGTCTGAATTGACCTGTGGTGAAATGACGATCGGCCTTTTTGCAGGTTGCCCGGACGCCGAATGAAAAGTCAAAAGTCCGGCCATCAAGACGCTGAAAAGAACTTGGGACGCTGTTCTCATATATTTTTCCCTATATTGGTTCTGTGCCGAACACCGCGATCACTGCGGCGAGATCTTGAGCAATCGGGATCCATGCTTTGGTATGGATAAAATGATTTCATTACCGGATTGCATATCGCGTCGAGCCCATAAGTCACGAAAGATACCAGGGCCTTTCAAACCAAGCTGTGTGCAATGGATCGCTATCCTGGTTGAATCTTCGGTAGCTGATCCGAACGGATTTTGCGTGAAAACATGAAACTGGACCGTAGCACCCTCGGAATGGGAAACACATTCCCGGTCCAATCCGGCTAAAGCGGTAAAGGCATCGTATCCTGCCGGCAGATCGTACTCGATGATGGAATTCGCATGCGTGCCGATGCCGTTCGCATATTCGACGCCGTCCACCACCAGTGTATTTCCGGCCACGCTATGATTGACGGTCGCGTTTCCCCAGCCTGCACTGGCGTTGACCCATTTCAGGTCGGTCAGGTTCATAACGCCATTGCGACCGATGAGTTTTGGTTCGATCCAATCGGCATGATCCCAGTTATTATCATCCCCGCCATTGGTCACAACCAGATAAAGCTTTTGGGCTCCTTTTATATCCACATTCAATTTAACACTTTGTTCTTCGGTTTTGTATGTGATCGGTTTGCTGCTCCACACAGCGTTTTTTTCCAGAATCGGTTTTTGATCGGGAAGGAAAAACACGGCGACATACCTGGCGTCCGAGTGCAAATCGTCGGCGATCCAGGCGATTTTATCACCTTCATTGAAAAGCAACCGGTTGTTTTTGCTCTTTTGCAATACAGCCAAGGCTTCCGCATTGGTGATGAGACTCAATGTGAAAGGATCGTTGTCCGGCAAATGGCCGCCGAACATTAACGGCGACCGGCATATCAGAAACAGCGACATCAGGGTCGTCTGTTCATCCCGGGTCAGCAGGCTCATCCGGTCATCGCCGCGTTCCGCCCGGATACCGATTCGCCCCAGAGGCAGCATATCGCCATCCGGCCAGTGACCGGGGCCCATATAGGGGAGCCACTTTTCGAAGAGCGAAAAATGCATGGCAAGTTGTGACCAGTTGTCCCAAAAATCATCGATAATGCGCCACATATTGGCATGCCGGCTGATATGCTCGGCACATTCAATCGGCGTCTCACCCGGAGAGGTGCTGAAAACCATAGGCCGACCGCAATGATCGATGGCCTTATGGATCATCTCGATTTCCTCTTTATGATAGGGACGAGAGAGGTCATCCACTTTGACAAAATCAACGCCCCAGGAGGCGTATAATTCAAACAAAGAATTATAGTACTCCTGAGCACCGGATTTGGCCGGATCGATGGAATACATATCGCCCAGCCAGGTGCATAAAACCTTGTCGCTGTATATATCCCTGGCTGTGGCGGTACTGTGGAGAATCGGTGTATTGCGTTCTACGGCCAGTTTGGGAATGCCACGCATGATATGAATGCCGAACTTTAACCCTTTGCCGTGGATATAATCCGCGAGCGGCTTGAAACCTTGACCGCCGGCAGACGAAGGAAATCTATTGACCGCCGGCAGGAACCGGCCGCAGGCATCCATCGAAAAAATGGCATCATTTTCATTATAGCCATGAGCCTTGTCGTTTTCAACGTACCAGCGGATATCGACCACGATATATTCCCATCCGAATTTCCGCAAATGCATTGCCATATAATCCGCATTCGCCTTTACTTCCTCTTCCGTCACCGTAGGTCCAAAGCAATCCCAGCTGTTCCAGCCCATGGGCGGCGTAGGCGCCAGGGGCTGACCGGTAAGTATGACGGGGAGCAATGCAATCCATGTGCTCAGTTTCATATCGGTTGTTGCCTTTTCCAAAATTGATAAACCATGTACGCTGTTAAAAATGGACCACTAAGGGCTTGCCATTATACAGGGTGGTTGTGCCAGGTTTGCTTATGTCGATGCCACTGATCTTGTCGCGAGAAACCCGCACCAGGTTGAATCGACGCTCTGCAAGCATGCCAGGAAAGGAGCCCTGGCGTTCATGGAGAGTCAATTCATTTCGAGCATCATCCCAATTGAATAGAATCGTAGAAAAAGCACCCTTTTCATAATTATAGTTATCGTTTTCATCTTCATAAAGCACAAATTCGCCGTTGGCACCGGGAAAAATTCTTATTTCAATCGGATCGTTCTGTTGCGCTGCATACTCGATAAAAGGTCCCATGGGGATGATGGAACCGGCTCTGACAAAAATGGGCAGCCGATCCAGAGGAGCATCAACTTTGATTGTTTGACCTCCGGAATAACGTCTGCCGGTCCAAAAGTCGTACCAGACGGCAGATGTCGGCAAATAAACCTGCCACTCTTTGACTTGAGGAGCGGTGACCGGGGCCACCAGCAGCGCCTTGCCGAACAGGTACTCATAACGTTGACGTAAGGCTGATTGATCACCAGTAAAATCCATGACCAAAGGACGCATCAGGGTGGAACCATGTCGGGTGATTTGCCAGGCTTCGGAATAAATGTAGGGCATTAAACGATAGCGCAGGTTCAGCATTCTGCGCAGATGCTCCTCAACCTGCGGCCCGTATTTCCATGGTTCTGTTTCTGTCTGGTAACCGTGGATGCGAAAGATGGGATTCAAGGCGCCCCATTGAAACCAACGGGTAAGCAGCTCTTGATAGCTTTTATCCGTATATTGTGTTTTACCCGGACGGAAGAATCCGCCGATATCGGTCGTCCAATAGGGTAAACCGGTCAAGACAAAATTCAACCCCGCAACAATTTGGCGTTTATAAGAGTCCCATGTTCCGCCGATATCCCCTGACCAGTTGATGATGCCATATTTCTGCTGCCCAAGAAAGGCGGAGCGGGTCAAGATGCAAACGCGTTTGGCGCCGGTTGTTTTTCGCTGTCCCTCATAAACCGCCTGACTGGCGAACAAAGGATAGATCAAGCGGTAAAAATCCCCCAATCCATAGTACGTTTTCGCTCCTTTCAGGGCGTCATTCTCCGGTTCAGTGGCATCCATCCACCATGAATCGACGCCAGAGGCAAATAAATAATCATTCAAGGTATTCCAGTAGGTTTCTCTGGTAAGCGGATTAAAATAATCCAGCCATTTGCTCTCCGGCACATAGAGATTGTGGGCCGCGCACATTCTGCCGATGACGGAATTCCGGTCAGGATTTGACCAGACGGAAATGCTCAAGTGAGCGTTCATATCGTGGATATCTTTGATAAATCCGGAAGGATTGGCATAATGGACACTGTCGAACTGAGGCACGCCCCAACCCTGGTTGCCCCAATATTGCCAGTCCTGGACAATGACATCCATGGGCAGGTCTCTTTTGCGAAACTCTTTGACTGTTTCGACCAGGTGGGCGCCTGACGTGTAGCGTTCACGGCACTGCCAAAAACCGTATGCCCAGCGCGGCAACATGGGCACCTGACCAGTCATATTCCTGTACGCAGCAACGACACTGTCTGCCGACGGTCCATAGAACACGATATAATCGAGCATATGGGCGTTGGGAGAGCGGAAGGTGGTCAAATTGTCAACCAGTTTCCACGAGATTCTGGGGGTGTTGCTTGATTTGCAGATCGATTGCACCTCATGCTCCCCGGCTTTTAAATCTACGAGCGCACTCGTAGTAGGGGGGAGCCAATAATTGCTCACATCGATACAAGGCTTGCCATCAATCACCACAAAATGCCGATTGTCCATATCGCCCAAATCAAGAAAGATGGAATAGACGCCATCTTCAGGAACCCTGAAATATCCGGAATAGCGCAACTGGTCTTGTAGCACCTTCTGCGTTCCGGAGTTCGTAGTCACTTCAGCCGAGGACTGGCCGCCATGTGCAACCTGCACCTGTTTTTCGAGCGCGATTGAATGGTCAGCAGGATTAAAATCAACTAATCCGTATTGGTGCCAAAGGAGACCATAACCCTCGCTTGAATAGATGAAAGGAAGAGAAATTTGCGAGTTGACCTGCGTCAAACGCCGGCTGACATTCCGCAGGTTATAATGCCCGTCCTGAAACTGTCCCAGGCCGAACAGATATTCGCGGGTTGGTGATAAGAAACTTTGTTCCACCGTCAAGCAGGGTTCCGACAGGGCCTCATTGGGAATCAACTTGCGGCTGCCGGCTTTCTCGCTGAGAAATGGTTTTCCAGAATGGTCGAGGAAGGAGAGGTTGCCGGTCTGTTTGTCCAGGACGGCTGAAAGGTATTTCACCTTTACCTCAAGCTTTTCAGGAGAATCGGCAACCTGAAACTCCGGCACCGGGTTATTTTGAGTTACAACGAATTCAGGAACCGGAGACTGAAGAGGTCGGAAAAACTTGATACGCACCGCTCGTTCGGATAACGGGTAAATTCCGAGGGTTCCATCCGGCAGAGCGGTGTGTATTCCATCGGGTGTGCGCTGAACCTCTTTGACAGCCTGGCCGAAGCATAAAAATGGAACAAGACATATCCACAGGATGGGTTTACATTTCATAGCGAGTCCTGTTTATAAAGGAGGCAAGCGCGGATATAATAGAAGCCGCACTCCTCTTTTACGCAGGCCAATGGCTGCTGCCAGCCAGCCCGCAATCTCTCATTGGCTCTGCCGGCGCCGATACAGCCTTCATCTATCATTACCCCTGGCCTGGGCTCTTAGCAAACGGACAGCATAAACAGCGCCGGCCGTATTTCCCGGATGAGCCTGGAACTTGATCCGGACATGGGTTTTCCCTTTTACCATGGAATCGGGGATGGGATGGACCACATCCTGAAACAACGACTGATTCCATCGGTTGGTATTGTCCTCAGTCGTCAATTTTTCTTCGTCGATATAGATATCGAACTTGCGGTTGCCCCATTCTGCACCCCAATAACGCACAAACAGGCAAAGGTCTGTTTCAGAATTGGTAGCCATATGATAACTAAAATACCCGCCATCGCGCGCGTCACGCCACGACTCATTCAGGTTGTTGCCGGTTTCCGAGTTTTCCTTTTGCAGAGCATGATCCGCTTCCGGCTGTTGCTCGCCGGCACGCACCAGATCGATCGTGCGCTTATCCAACGCCAGAGCTGCTTTTTCTATGTTGGCCAACGAATCCAAATAAACCCGGTACCCTTTATTTGTCAGCGCTAACCAGTAGATCATGTACCTGCTATCGTGGATACGATAAAAAGGCTCCAGTGTGACTGAAACGGGATTTATCATTTTTACACCGAGCTTGAATTGGAGGGGCTGGTCCTTTATCAGTTCTAACTTTTCCGCAATCGTTTGCATATCATCGTCGATCAGGATAGGGGCTTCATCGACAGGCAGCAATTCTCCGCTTGCATATTGACTCCAACGTCCATCATCTGCCAGTAGACCCTTCAGGTCCACGGATCCGGTTTTGGCGCCCAGCAGAATGGGCCCATGCATAAAGGCAATATACTCTGGGACATTCGGCATAGGTTCAATGGAACTGTGCATCGACAATGCGATCTGCACCACATCACCCTTTTTCCATTTCCGCTCGATGCCGACAAAAGAGGCAGGAAGGGCGGAATACGGCCAATTTTCTCCATTGACCCTAATTTTCAAATCGCCCCTGTTCACCCAACCCGGATAGCGAACCAAAAGCTTGAAATCGCATGAGCCTTCCGTCACCGTCAGTGTCGTCCGTTCCTCATAAGGAAAAGTCGTTTCCTGTCTGATTCTTACGCCTTTGTCCCGCCATAAAAGTTCGGAGGCGATAAAAAGGTTCAGAAACAGAGAATCACCACGGTGCGTGTAGATAAACTGGTTGTATTTGCCGTGGTTTTCCATGCCGGTGCCGACGCAACACCACATGGCCTGGTTGGGGACGGAGTAAACCCGGTAGTGACGGGGACGCGCGGGAGTGAAATAGACATATCCGCCATGGCCGGGATGTTGGGTGGACAGGATGTGATTGTACAGGGTTCGTTCGTAATAGTCGACATATTCTGCCAGAGGTTGCCTTCTGAATAGATCCTCTGTCAGTTTGAGCATGTTATAGGAATTGCACGATTCCGGCCCGTCGATAACGTTGACAAAATCGATACAGGATGTTTTGCTGGGGAAATGCTCCCTTCGGCTGTTGCCGCCAAAGGCCAGGGAACGGTTTGCAGTAACGGTTTCCCAAAAAAATCGAGCCGCGTTGAAATACGCTGGAGCATGATCGAATTCCGCAATTCTGGCGAAACCGATAAACTTGGGTATCTGTGTATTGGCATGCTTATTATCAAGGTTGTCTGTTCCTTGCGATAACGGCTCGAGCAGCGCCCGGTGTGAGAACCGCTTTGCCGCGAGCAGATATTTCTCTTCGCCGGTCATCTGATAGGCATCGGCAAAAATTTCATTCATGCCGCCATGTTCCATGCCGAGGATCTGTTGCATCTGCTCATCACTCAGAGCGGTGGTCAGGTTTACAGCCCAATCGCAGAATCTCAGAAATATCGTTTTGGCTTTTTCATGGCCGGCATAGAGCCAGGCATCCCTCAAGCCGGCGAACGTTTTGTGCAGATTATAAAACGGCACCCAGGAGGAAAAATAAACGCTGAAATCCCCATTTTTAAAGGTGGGCCATATATTTTTACTGTTGGGAACACCGCCGACATAGCCAATCCCCCAGTCAGCGTTATGGACAGCATTGGCCTCCTGACAAGCCGCCAGTTCGGCCAGCATATAATTCATCCGTCTCTGGCACTCCGGATTACCGGTAGCGGCATAGTTCATGGCCATGGCCGAGAGGTAATGACCGCCGACATGCCCGTCAAGGCCTTCCCAGTTAGGATAACTCTCGGCTTTTTTCGGCAATCCGGCTTGTTTACGATAGGGCGCCAGCAAACGGTCGCAATCGTATTTCAGCAGAACCTCGAGGTTCAGATCGCGGGCATGTTTAAAAGGCCCATCCAGCAACTGGACATCCTGAAGAGGAAACTCATCAGGATATAACTTGTTCTGTGCACGCAGACCTGGCACAGTCAACAGAAAACAGAGTACTGAAAAGAAGGTTACTGCATTTGTTTTCATCTGCTTTCTTCCCAGTTGATATGAATGAGATCCGTCCATCCCGCAAACGGTGAGGAACCGGACCTGCTGTTCATGCGGTGATATAAGAGGCCCATGTTCAGGCCGATGTGCATCAGACCGGCGACCGTCCCCGCCGGCCACCGGTGTGAGAAAAGCGGTGTGCCTCAAAATCAATACCAACGCTGATTCCAGGTTGTCCGGAGTGGGATTAAATAATGTTGATCCTGGCTGTTTTCAAATCTCGGTTATCAGAGCTGTTGCCATACAACACCTCATATTCCCCGGCTGTAACGGTCATTTGCCCCTGGGAACGATCAAAGAACTCGAACGAATGGAACGGCAGACGGATCATCGCCTGGCCGGTTTTTCCAGCAGCCACATGGACTCGCTGAAAGCCTCTAAGGGTTTTCAAAGGACCATCGGGATCCTGCAACCTGCGGATATAGACCTGAACGATTTCGACGCCGTCGCGTTTTCCCAGATTGGCGACCGGGATGGTCATATCGAGCGTTTCATCCCTATGGAGGGTGGTCCTGCTTACTTTCGCATCGCCGATGGCAAAAGTCGTATAGCTGAGACCAAAGCCGAAGGGGAAAAGCGGATCGGACATGTAGCGATAGGTGCGACCCTTCATGGAGTAATTTTCAAAATCCGGCAATTGCTGCAAATTTTTGTAAAAGGTGATCGGCAGTTTTCCTGAGGGATTAAAATCACCGAACAATACATCCGCAACCGCCAAACCACCCGACTCTCCGCCATACCAGGCTTGCAGAATGGCGTCACAACTCTCCGTTTCGGGCATCAAACCGATGGCCGAACCCGAACAGCTGACAAATACCACTTTTTTACCGGCTTGTTTCAACACTTTAAGACAATTGCGTTGCACGGCGGGCAGTTCGATCTCGGTTCGGTCTCCACCTTTGAAACCGGGATAAGAAACCGGCATTTCCTCGCCTTCCAACAGAGTGGAAAGACCGCCGACAAATACCACCACCTGAATGTCCTTAAGCTTTTTGATGAGGTCGGTATAATCCACATCCACCTCTTTGCCGAAATTGAACTCGAGGTTGGCTTGCCAATTATACAACTGAGCATAGCGGATCTCTATTTGATATTTTTGTCCGGCCTTGACCGCGAAGGGATGACGGGAGGGCAAGGTTCTCCAGTTGTTGTATTGAATGATCGATTGGCCATTGACCAATAACTCAAAAAAACCGGTGGCGCCGCATTTGAACACGATCTCCTCATCGGCCTGAGGAATAAATACGGTTTCATATCGGGCTGAAAATCCTTCGAGTCTGACGCCGGGGGCGAATTCGTGCTGCCCTGCGGTGGTCAGTTTGATCGGATGGACCAGATGCTGCACAGCCGCTACCTCGCCCTGCCAATCTGGACGGTTCCAATAAGTCGCTTTCATACCCTGTTGGCCGTCGATGGAACATCGTGAGAGATAGCTGTTGGTGACTTTATCTTCTACCAGATCGCAGGCTTTGTCGTAAAATACCTGGTCAGGAGCCAGTTTCGAAACAATACCGTCCAGAATCGTGATGGTGCGAACCGGCTTGCCGTTATAATTACCCCAGAGCATGGCTTCATCATCGGCGTTGGGGCCCAGTACAGCGATCTTTTGGCGATTTTTCCGCAACGGCAGGATCTGGTTTTTGTTTAAAAGCAGGGTCATGGATTCACGCGCCATTTGAGCGGCCAGTTGCCGATGTGACTCACTGTTCACGACCGATAGGGGTGTTTGGCCCAGGGAACCAGGGCTTCGTCATCCATCTCACCCAGGTCAAAACGCCCAATCAGAACACGCTTTAGCCGCGCATCGATCTCTTCTTCCGTAACCAGCCCTCTGGCCACCGCCTCTGGCAGTTTTTTATAGGTGTGGTCGGTCCACTGACACTCCAGATCGGTGCCGGCCAGCACACCTTTAGCAGCCGCGTGCACGGCATCGGAGGAGACCTTGTGGCTGGTATAAAAATCGGCAATGGCGCCGCAGTCGGAGACCACTAGATAGGGATAGTTCCATTGTTCGCGCAAAATTTTCTGCAAAAGTCTCGTACTACCGCAGCAAGGTTCATCATCCAGACGCTGATAGGCGCACATCACCTGGCGGACGCCTGCCTCCTGAACCAGGGCCTTGAAGGCCGGCAGATAGGTTTCCCACAAATCTCGCGGATCGATATCCTGGATGTTGATGACATGACGACTCCACTCCGGTCCGGAATGCACCGCATAGTGTTTGGCGCAGGCCAGCAGCTTTCTGTATTTGGCGTCCGCCGGTCCCTGCAATCCCTTTACGACCGCCACACCCATACGCGACATCAGGAAGGGATCTTCGCCATAGGTTTCCTGACCGCGTCCCCACCGGGGATCGCGGAAGATGTTAATATTCGGCGTCCACACGGACAGGCTCAGGAAGCGCTTGTTTCCCTGACCGCTTCGCACAGCTTGATGATACTTGGCGCGCGTTTCATCCGAGGTCGCACTGAAAATTTGATAAACCAGTTCGTCGTCAAAGGAGGCAGCCATGCCGATAGGTTCTGGAAATACGGTGACGCTGTCGTTATTAGCGAGGCCGTGCAAAGCTTCGCTCCACCAGTTGAAATTTTTGACCCCCAGCCGTGGAATGGCTTCCGACACATCGCACAGCAAGGCCGCTTTTTCTTCCAGAGTCAACCGTGCCAGAAGATCGTTCGCTCTTTCTTCAGAACTCTTTTCCGGATTTTGATAGGGCAAAGGTTGTCCTAAAAGAACCGTTGCCATGCAAAACACCATGGCGATACCTGATATTTTTTTACCATGTCGTCTTTCCAAGGATTTCATAATTAGTTTCCTGTCAAAAATGAGTTCATGAAATGAGATTACATTCTTACAATAACCTGCTCACCTTTGTAAGCTACGGTGCGTTTATACTTGATCCCGGTCTCTAATCCCACGCCGGTGCCGGTCGCCACCTTGACAATATAAAACATACGTTCAGACAACATACCCGGAAACGAACCCTTTCTGCCGCCGATGGTCAACGTTTTTTTCCTGTCATCCCATCTGAAGGCGATGGTGGAATACAATCCCTTTTCATAGTTATAGTTATCGTTTTCATCTTCATATAAAGTGAAGCGGCCGTCTGCGCCAGGATATATACGAATTTCCAGGACATCCCATTTTTTCTCTTCGGCATACTGCACTTTGGGACCGAGGGGTAGGATGGAACCAGCTTTGACCAGTAATGGTATGGCGTCGATCGGAGCTTGTCGATTTATGGTTTGTCCGCCGGGAAATTTTTCGCCACTCCAAAAATCGTACCAGTCTGTGCCTCCAGGGAGATAAACAGCTTTGCTCTTGGTTAGGCTGAAATTCTCCACCCATATGGTATCCGATCCGGTTATATGTGGGTCCACATACAGGGGTTCGGTGACCGGGCAGGCCATCAAAGATGGGCCGAACAGATATTGATCGTTGACATCCAGAGCGAGCTTATCGTCCGCAAAATCCATCATCAGCGCACGCATCATGCTGGATTGATGAGCGGTCACCTCCCACGAGGTCGAATAGATATACGGCAATAACGCGTAACGCAAGTCGATCGATGCCGCTATCGCGTCATAGATTTTATCGCCCTTTTGGCCGAATTGATAAATTTCGCGCGGCGCATCGGTTCCGTGCGAGCGCATCATGGGGCAGAGACTGCCGAATTGCATCCAACGGGCATAGAGTTCGCGATAATTCGGATCCTTGAGAGTATTCGGAAAATTCCACAGGAAAAATCCGCCGATATCCGAGTTCCAGTACGGGATGCCGCATAAAGAAAAATTCAACCCGGCGGAAATTTGATTATGCAGCGCCTTCCAGGAGGCCACCACATCGCCGGACCAGGTATTGGCGCTGTACCGTTGCTGGCCGGCAAAAGCAGACCGGGTCAGGATAAATACCCGCTTGTCTGAACGAGTGGCGCGCTGGTGTTGAAAAACGCCGCCCACCGTCATCAAGGGATAGGCGTTTCGTACACGGCGTAACGAGCCTAGATAGGTTTTATTGTCGAAATCAGCCGGCTTGAACTGCATGTGGTCCGGCTCGGTCGAATCCATCCACCAGCCATCCATGCCGAATGAAAAAATACCCTGATTGAGATACTTCCAGTAGATATCACGAGCCTGCGGATTAAATGGGTCATAGACTCTGACACCGGACGGGTAATCCATGTTGGGCGGCCATTTTTCGGAACCGGATTCCGGCCAGGTTTTGATATCCAGCAAGGCGCCGATTTTATCCAATTCTTTGTACGGCTTTGTTTGCGGACCGAACGAACTCCAGATGGAAATGATGATGTGCGCGTTGAGCTTGTGCACATCATCAACCATCTTTTGCGGATTATAGAACTCGGGATTCAAGAACTCCATGGCGTTCCACAAATAATTGTTGCCCCAGTATTGCCAGTCCTGTATGATGCCGTCCAGGGGCACACCCAGTTCACGGTATTTTTTCACAACGCCCAGCAGTTCATCCTGGCTTTTGTAGCGTTCTTTGCTCTGCCAGTAGCCAAAAGTCCATAAAGGCATCATCGGCGCCTGGCCGGTCAGGCTGCGCATACAAGCAATTACACCGTCGGCATTTCCGCCATACATAAAATAATAATCGATACCCTCGCCCACATCCGATTTAAAGCTGGTGCTGTACGGATCGTCTTCAAAGAGTGTAGGCGAGTAATTATCCCAGAACAGCCCGTAGCCTCTGGTCGACTGAAAAAACGGAATAAAGTCTTCCGTATTGTTTTGCACCATATGCAGCTTGATGTTCCGCTGCACCATCTTCCCATTCTGCTGCTGGCCCAGTCCGTAGATGGCTTCATCCTTTGCCAGGACGAAGGCCTGGGACACTGAAAAAGTTTTTTCGCCGGCATCGTCGAACTCGATGAAAGCAGTTCCTCCTTCTTTCTCGGTCAACAACGGCTTGCCGGCAAGTGTCGCAAAGGAGATTCTGCCGTTTTTCAGGTTCAACCCCAGTTTTACCTTTTCGGTGCTCAGAACCAGTTCGTCTTCAAGCTGATGAATGCCAAATTTGGTCTTTTGCGGAGCCGCGATAACCGACAAACTGATTTTGTTAAAGGCTATGCCGGACGGATATTTAAGAACACGGATGGTTGAGGGATTAAAAAACTGAATTTCAATGGTTACCGCGTTGATCGTCGCTTCGATTCCCCGTTCTGTTCTCTGATACGATTCGACCGGAGCCGCAACCGCTGAAACGCAGGTAAACAAAACCATGATCAAGAAAAGCCTGTTCACAGAGTATCTCCCATCTACAATCGACCAGTATGCATCTTTTACCTGGGGCGGGCTTGCCGAGTTATCAGTTGACCGCCTTAGAGGCGTTCGCCGGCACTCCTTGCTGCAGTAATCATTTCGCCCACGCTTCTCCCGCCGGTGTCCGCCGCCACTTGAAATAGGCGTCCAGACGCTTGAGTGATTTCAGACTGGGCACCGGCCCTGTATGCGGCGTCCGGCAAAAGTACATGACCACCGGATTTGCATCGCTGAAAGCGGGCCATGCCGGCAGGTCTTTGCTGTTAGGATCACCGTATTTGGCAAAGTTGGTCCAGTAGGTTGCCATGGCCTCCGAGATGGCCGCATCGGTGGTGGTCGCCATGGGGCCCGATGCATTGAGATGCTGGAAGACGAAAGCTACCTCCTGACCGTGCGGTGAGCCGCTGTCGGCTTTGGGTGAGTCAGCAGGATAATCTGGGTGTTGATCGAAATAGTAATAATAGGCTTTCGCCTTGCCCTTCTCAGCCTGTAAACGAGCCCAACTCCAAGTATGCCAACCGAACGCTGCATCACGAGCCAGGTCGCGCGCTGTCTTGGGCACTGTGGTCGCACCGACGGGATAGGCTTTGAGCAATTCCTTGGCATATTTGCCGTAGCGTTTCTGGACGCCGGCGATGTAGTCCTCCGGTGTTTTCGGCGGCATAAAGCTGGCGCCCTCGTCCGAGTTGTAACCTACCAAAATCGGCAGGTCGTTAAATTCGCCGGCTTCATAGAGTTTGTACTGATCGTCGGGTATCACATAGCCATCGATGATCGGCCAAGCCAACCCGCGAATGGCCGGCAGTTTGTCGGCGCTTAATTTCCGCATCTCTGCAATAGACGCAATCTTCGCACTGTCCAGGTACGCTTGCCCGCTACGCTCTGCTTCGTCAAGGCGCTTCATGTTCTCACCAGGATAGGTGGTGCTACGCGGCGGGCCGAACGAGCCGCCGCTTTGCGAAATGGCGCCATGGAACAGTCCCTTTGCCAAAGGCGATGCGCACAGCATAGACACGGCAATGCCTCCAGCAGATTCGCCGAATATCGTGACCTTGTTGGGATCACCGCCGAAGGCCGCGATGTTCTTCTGCACCCATTTCAGGCCCGCGATCATGTCCAACAAACCGTAATTTCCCGAAACATGATTCGGACTCTCCGCGCTCAGTTCCCTGTGCGCCATAAATCCGAGTTGACCAACCCGGTAGGCCATGCTGACTAACACGACGCCTTTAGCGGCCAGATTCTCTCCACTATAAACCGGCTCGGAAGTGGACCCGGCATTGAATCCGCCTCCATAGATCCAAACGAGCACGGGGATGCGGTCGTTCGGGGATTTCGCCGGCGTCCAGACATTCAGGTACAAGCAGTCTTCACTTTTACCCGCAGTCGGACCCCAGCTCTGAATGGGGCCGGGAGCAAACTTGTCAGCCTGCCGCACGCCTTGCCATTTCGTGGCCGGCTGTGGGGCGCGCCAGCGCAGCTCGCCGACAGGCGGCGCAGCAAAAGGAATACCGCGGTAAACCGTCAATCCGTGTTCAAAGGTTCCCTGCAGCAGCCCCTCTTCAACCTGCACCGCCGTTGGCTTGACTGGTTCATAGCCGAGCAAAGAAAGCATTTTCTCCGCATACCGGGAGCCAAGTCTTTTGTATCCGGCAGCATCGAAATGCAGATTATCCGGCGCATCACTGCATCCGCGCGAGGATATCACATACGAGTTGGGAAGCACTTTCGGTAATTGCGCAATGATAGCATTCATTCCGGCGCAAACGCCCCCCTGGTCGCTATGCACAACCTCTCCTGCCAATAGTGGAGTTATTTCGGGACGCAGATGCAGATCCGTAACAAGATTATCGTAAATGCGTTTTACTTGAATGGTCCAGGTGCTATCATTGGGATTGGATTCCCCCTGATGCAGCAGAATGCCTTTTATCACACCATCTTTCTGAGCCAATTTTGCCATTTCGACAAGATAAGCATATGGATTTCCGTTATACTCTTGGATCATATTCATCATCCAGGGCGGGGCAGTTGCGGCGTAAGTCTGAAAATGGTCTTTATCGAACAATTCAATCTTACAGCCGGCGACGGAGACATTGATAATTCCTACTCTGATGTTCCTGGGCAGGTTGGCGACCATGGCTCTGCCGAAAAAATCGGCAGGGCCTAACCCCGTCCTGCACCGACACAAAGGAGGAATTGCGGTATACCACTTGCCCTTTACTCTACCCAGATCCGGACAGTCCACTGATTGCATTACCTGGAAACGATCATCGACCGATCGGTCCTGTTCTTCAATTTGGGCATTGCCTTCCATATTGGACTGCCCGAAGCAAAGAAAAATATAAAAATTCGCATCTTGTGAAAAGGTCCTCGAGCCGGCCAAAAGTACCCCTATCCACAAAAACATTACAAGTCTGCGTTTCATCATGTCTCTCTCTGGTTCATTATGTTTGACTGCATGTTCTGTGCATTCTTTAAGACGATGAGAAAATTCATTGCACAACTCTGACCAGTTTCATGGGCATTTCCTGCCCCATCATTACCACAATTACATCAATCGTATCATCATTAAGGTATCTGCACTTGTGACCAATCGTCATTCCTTGAAACTCAACATCAAATGAAAACTCGTCGCCGTTCACTGCGCCATTGATCAGGATACTCTCACCCATCATGGTGGAATTTTTGCCTGTCAATTTGTTTCCGTCCACCGTAAAATAAAAAGTAATTTCCATGTCTCCCTGTGGACCGCTGATTTTACCGATCCACTGGCCGTCAATTTTGGATTTTTCAACAACCCTCGTCAGCACCAATGGTTGTTCCATCATCGGCACGGTTAATTTAATCATATCGCCATCCAGAACGCCGGTATTGCTGAATACCTGTCCATTAACATTGACATCGAATGAAAATGTGTTGCCACTGACTTTGCCATTTTCAAGCGGGAGGGACCCCATTGCCGAAGTAGCATTCCCACTTAACACATTTGAATCGGCTTTGAAAGTGTAGAGCAATTCAAAAGCTCCGTTTGGTCCAGTCATGGCGCCCTTCCAGTTTCCATCCAGTTTTTGCGCATGGACAGCCAGGCAGATCACGAACGACAAAAGAATCGCAGTTTTTGTTTTCATCTTTTTTCTCCGTTTGTTATTGTGTGGATTATTGATTTTTAGACAATGATGGTTTTAAACTTTCAAAGGCTTAAATAGAGCTTCCCTACAAAAACTTCATCCAGGTTCTGGAATCACTATTCAGTTTTACTAATTAACGCCGAGAGGACCGCCGTCGAAAAGGTCAAAGAGCGCTGTCGCTACCGTATCGATACGAAACATTCTGAGTTTGTTTGCCTATCACCTCAGCCGGCTGCTTCCGGCATCTCGTCAATAAAGATCCTTGACAATGCACTCCGAATCGTGTACATTAACTTCAAAAAAAACTATTCTCATCATGCAAATAAAAATCGCAAAACCTGGGAGCCCTGCTATGAACACACTCCGCAACACCCTGATGCTTCTGGTAAATGCACTGGCGTTGACGACTTTTGCCGCCGCGCCAGGCGATACAGCTCGCAGCATCGCACCATATTTTTCTCCTGCTGCAAGGGGCGCCAAAACGCCGGATGCCGACGGTTTCCTGCAGCGCTGGCTGCTGCTGGAGCCGATCATCAAGCCAAACCGCAGCAACACCGTATTTACCGACAGCTACATCCGCAATGCATTCAATACCGAGTATTTTCCCGGCCAATTCACCAAAGTCCCGCACGACGGCGACCAGGTGACTGTCGCCGGGGAGCAACTCTTATGGCATGCCGTAGATTCGGCCAATTGGAACGTGAAGCTTTTTCGCTTCGCCTACGGCCTGAATAAACCGACGTACGGCGTTCTGTTCTGGGCTGTTACCGTGGTCCACAGCCCTCGGGAAATGCAAAATGTGCGCATGGCCGTCGGCTCCAATTCAGCATCCATGTGGTGGCTCAACGGCCAGGAAGCTGTTATCCTCTCGGGTGACCGACGCATGGTTATGGACGATTGCGTTTCAAAACGCTTGACCCTCCATAAGGGGCCGAACATTATTCGCGGGGCGGTCATAAATGGCCCCGGCATGAGCGATTTCTGCGTTCGCTTTATCGATGAGAATGGCAAACCGATTAAGGATATTACGCAGAGCCTGGAAAACACGAAAGAATGAATTTTGAAGAGTTCCTGGCTGTACCCCCGGTTGCCTGTAGTATCCGCATACATGAATACATGTCGCAATATTGTGACAGATCCTTTTAGATGGTTCTTGATCTCTAACGTCCACACCTGGAGGATTTATGAAAACCCGTTTGCTCGGAATACTCATTTCCAGTTTAGTCTTGTTCTGTTTTTATTACCCGGCATGGGCTTTGGATGGTGAACCCTATATTCACGATCCCTCGACCATCATGCTGTGCAACGGTAAATTTTATACTTTTGGCACCGGTCAGGGTGGCTTGATCTCTGAGGACGGTTGGACCTGGCATAGTGGCGCTGTGCGCCCCGGCGGTGGAGTGGCGCCGGATATTATACACATCGGCGATCGCTATTATGTGACCTATGCCGAGGGCGGCGGCGGCTTGGCCGGTGGACACGCTTCTAATGTCCACGTCATGTGGACCAAAACGCTCGATCCATCGTCACCCGATTTCGGCTTTCAGGACAATATCATAGTCGCCTCGAGCGACGGTATTGAGGATTGCGATGCCATTGATTCGGCCTTTTTGCTCGATCCCACCGATGGCCGGTTGTGGCTCACTTACGGCACCTATTTCGGTTACATCCGGCTTATCGAACTCGATCCCAAAACGGGCAAGCGCATGCCCAACAATCAGGCCGTGGACATTGGCATCGACATGGAAGCCACGGCGCTGATGTATCGCGACGGCTGGTACTACCTGCTTGGCACGCATGGCACTTGCTGCGACGGCGCCAATTCCACCTACAACATTCGCGTGACACGCTCAAAGAAGGTAACCGGTCCCTACCTCGACAATATGGGCCGGGATGCGCTCAAGGGAGGGGGCAAACTCGTCGTGGCCGCCAGCGGCCGCTTTGTCGGGCCGGGTCACTTTGGCCTCCTGGATTTGGGTGACGGCGTGCAGAAATTCTCCTGCCACTATGAGGCCGATCTGGACCGGAGCGGACGCAGCGTGCTGGACATTCGCCCGCTGCTTTGGAAAGGCGGCTGGCCCATAGCTGGAGACAACTTTCGAGAAGGCACCTATGAGATCCAGTCCGAGCGCAGCGGTTATGCGCTTGAACTGACGGTTGATTTTGTACGCATGGCCGGTGGCATGCGCGGTTGGGGCCCCCCCAAAGAACCCGTGAAACCCATTCCGTTCCAGGAACTGGCTGAGGTTCTGCCGAACTGGCCCGCCGGCAACATCGAAACGCGTCTCAGCGACTTTATGATGCGGCCCCATCAAAAATGGACCATCACACCGGTCGCCGGTGTCGGCGGCTATCCCGGCTCACCCTTTTTCAAGATCGTGATCGATGGAACAGATCGCGCGCTGGCTGCCACGGCTGATGGTGAAGTTGTGACAGTACCCACCTTTACCGGTAATCCTGAACAACTGTGGCGCATCGATCAGTTGACCGACGGCACTTTTCGCATCATGCCCAAGGTCGTGCCCAATGCCAAGGAATCACTCGCTCTGACTGCGGTAGGCCACAGCACGCCGACGTTGGCCCGGTTCGACCCCGAAAGCGACAAGGCGCGCTGGAACTTGCGACCGCTGTGAAATTGATAAAGTCTGATATAGTATCAATCTGATACGGAGCAGCCGGGGTCACAAAGAGTGTGACCCCGTATTTTTAGGATATTGCGACGACCACTCAAGGTGTCCGGCGTTTATCGACCGTTTTGTACAAACTTGAATGAGCAACCATTACTCGGAAATCCTTAATAAAGCCAAAAGGATTCGTCCACCGGCAAGTGTAATTAAACGATAACGATATCAGGCTGTTATCTATGGAATCAATGATATCCATTTCCGGTTCGAGTCTTCTGAAATTTTATATAGTCCGGGTCATAGACAATAGTGGCAGAGCCGGACGTGACCGACATCGGATTAGGGCAACCAACTTTGGCAGAGTAGGGTTGCGGCGCGGGGGCCGTGCCCTTGCTCAGGGATTCGGCCAACTGACGCATCGTCGTGATATAGGATTTGTCATAAGGTTTTTTTACGTAAACATAATGACCGCAATAGACTTTGGTGATCCCGCTGTCCATAAGCTTTTCCATTTTAAGACACGATTCGATGTAGGTTTGTATCGGAGAGAGCGGTTTGAGTTGCAGCCAGACGTGATTCGAGCCAAAAGCATCGCCCGAAAAACAGTTTCCTGCTTTTCTGTCCAGAAGAACAATCGAACCTGGAGTATGGCCAGGCATATGACTCACTTCAAGAAGCGTCCCGCCTAAATCAAAAAGATCTCCGTCCTTGACAAAATGGACCTTCCCCTGATAAGCTTTATTAAACAAAACGGTATCAGCAGGGTGCATCCATATTTCTTTAAAAAAGCCAATATTCCCGTCATGATCATGATGCGCATGGCTAATCACGACCTCCAGCGGCTTTTTCGTGATAAGCGTGATGATCGAATCGAGCTTCGCAATGCGAGTTCCGGTATCTATCAATAGTGCTTTTTGGGTGCCTTCCACCAGGTACATCGTGGTATTATCATTCGTTTCGAGCACCCACATGTTGTCTTCAAGTTTGGTGATGGTGAGTTCGTCATTTTGATAGACCTGTTCTGCGGCCTGAGCGAGAAATACCAGGCAGGAAAGCAGGACAAAAATGGGCAGCAATTTTGTCATCGGTGGTTTCCTTCGTTTTTTTGTGTAAAAATACCTTCTTCGTTCTGCTTCCATTTATCTTCTGACAGGTGGCCATGCATCCGGTTTCCCTGCGGAGTTTTTGTTGCAGCCTGATCAACGAAGGGAAAATCGTTGATCAGGCCATCGCGTAACAACCTCTGTCAAAATAAAAGCTGTGCGAACTCGCGCAGGCTGCGCCGCCAGCTCAGGAACTCGTGGGCTGTATTCTGGGAGACGAAAAAGACGCTGTTGATGCCGGCTTGCCGCAACGCGTCGGCGTTCACTTTTGGATCGCCGCCCCAAAAGCCTCTGGCGCCGCGGTTTTCCAGTTCGCGGCTGCCGAAACTGACAAAGACCAGCTTGACTTTTTCTTTGAAACCGGGCGTTTTGTTGACGTCATCCATGGAGAACGCTCCGCCGCTGAACAAGCCGATGTGCGAAAATTTGTCGAGGTTGGCCATGGTGATCATTTTGGTTTCCATGCCGCCCATGGAAAGCCCGGCCATGGCGCGATGGGATTGATCAGCAAGCGTACGGAAATTGGCATCAATATAGGGTATCAGTTCGTCCACAAGAACTGTTTGAAACGGCTTGATGTCGAAATTGCGGAGGCCGCCGAACTTGATCTCATTGGTCATGCCATACGTCATGACAATGAGAAACGGCTTGATTTTGCCGTCGGCGATCAGGTTGTCCATGATCAGATTGGCGTGGCCCTGATTACTCCAGGCGGTTTCATCCTCGCCCCAGCCATGCTGCAGGTACAGAACCGGGTAATGTTTTTTCCCTTTGTCATAATCAGGCGGCGTATAGACAAACGCCCGGCGCGAGGTGTTGGTGCTTTGGGAGGGGAAAAGAATCTGTCGCACTTGGCCGTGCGGAACGTCCTTCAGAGCATAAAAGTCCTGATCATGAGCGGGAATTTCGATGCCGCTTTCCCAGCGAACAGAACCATAGAAATTCAGTGTTCCTGGATCGTTGAACACGCCGCCGTCCACTGTAAGATGATAGTAGTGAAAGCCTTCGTCCAGAGGTCCTGCAGTGGTGCCCACCCAGGCGCCATCCTCGGTTTTCGTAAGAATCGTGCCGCCTAAGCCGAGATTGACCTTGACGCTGTCGGCCTGAGGGGCCATAATGCGAAACCGCGCGTAACCCTGAGAGTTCACCTGCGGATACTCTTGACCGGGTTGGTTCAGGGTTGAAGGCTTAAAGTCATCCTTGATGGTTGGCTGATCTGTCTGAGCCAAACCGGGTGCAATCCATAAAGTCAGCAGTAAACCTAATCCCATGATATAGCATTTCATGATTGTTCTCCCTCAATTTTTAAAAATAAGCTGTGCAAACTCATGCAGGCTGCGCCGCCAACTTTGCCACTCATGAGCCGTCAGTGGAGAGATATAATAATGAGTTTTGATGCCGGCCTGTGCAAGGGCCTCGGTGTCCGCCTTGGGATCGCCGCCAAAACGGGTTTTACCATTTTCCAGCTCGCGGCTGCCATAACTGACAAACACGAGTTTGACGTTCTCTTTGAATCCAGGAGCTTTGTTCACGTCTTCGAGACTGAAACTGCCGCCGCTGAAAAGGCCGGCATAGGCAAAGGTCTTGGTATTCGCGAGAGTGATGGCCCGGGTCTGCATGCCGCCCATGGAGAGTCCGGCCATGGCTCGATGCGGTTGATCAGCCAGGGTCCGGAACGTCGTATCGATCATGGGAATAATGTCTTCCAGCAGCGTCTTTTTAAAACCGTCGGCCCAGCCTTCAGGAGGCCAGGTGCCTTTGGGGCGTTCACCTGGTTTGGGCCGGGGGAGATTTTCCGGCCAGGTCCAGGTGCCGTTGTCCATTACGATAATGAAAGGCACGGCCTTTCCTTCGGCGATCAGGTTGTCCATGATCAGGTTGACACGGCCTTGGTTGCCCCAACCGGTCTCATCTTCACCGCCGCCGTGTTGCAGGTAGAGCACCGGATAGCGCTTTGCAGTATCCTTGTCATAATCCGGCGGCGTATAGACGAAACAACGACGCATACTGTTGTTGCTTTTGGAGAAATAGGCAAGCTCGCGCAACTGACCGTGAGGCACGTTCTTGAGGGCATAAAAGTCCTGATCCTTGGCCGGGATTTCGATGCCGCTTCCCCAGCGGCTTGCGCCATAAAAGTACAGACTGGCGGGATCCGGTACCGCCGCTCCATCGATCCAGAGCTGATAGTAATGGAATCCCTCGTCCTGGGGATTCGAATCACCGGTCCAGACGCCCTTCTCATCCTTCTTTAAATCGTATTTTACCGCACTGATATCAAGCTGAACCCGCAGAGCTTCAGGGGCCGAAATACTGGCGCGCACCCGGCCCTCGGAATTGACCTGAGGATATTCCCTGCCCGGCTGATTGGTAGATGCGGGCTTAAAATCTTCCACGGCCGCAGCCGGCTGATTCGTTTGCGCCAAACAAAGGCCACTGGTTATAAGAGTAGCAAATAACACACGAATTAACCTGTCTTTCATAAACAACCTCCTTGATTTTTTTATCAAACGCCATCGGTGATACGTAGTCAATGATTCACTCTTTGAATAGAAGCGGTGCAAATTCATACAGGCTTCGCCGCCAGCTCTGCCATTCATGGGCGGTCAGCGGTGAGACATAGAAAACACTGTTGATGCCGGCTTGATGCAAAGCTTCAGTGTTCGCTTTCGGATCACCGCCAAAAGGACCGCGTCCGCCGCCTGCGCGGTTTTCCAGTTCACGGCTGCCATAGCTGACGAACACGAGTTTCACTTTCTCCTTAAACCCGGGCGTATTGTTGACATCTTCTATGGATATGCTGCCGCCGCTGAAAAGCCCGATATAGGCAAATTTATCAAGATTAGCCAGCGTGACCGTTCTGGTCACCATCCCGCCCATCGACAGACCTGCCATGGCACGATTCTTACCCTCGGTTAACGTGCGAAAATGTGAATCAATGAAAGGAATCAGATCCTTGATCATGACCTCTTTGTATGTCTCAAATGAAAATATCATCCTTGGACGGGCGTCTGCAGTGGGCTGGCCTCCAGGGCCCGCTCCGGCGGGTCGCGGCTGAGGCGGCCGAGGAGGAACTTCCCCCGGTTTGTAAGCAGCGCTGGTTTCCATGACAACGATAAATGGGGCGGCTTTCCCGGCCGCAATCAGATTATCCAGTATGACATTGGTTCGTCCCATCTCAATCCACACGCGTTCATCTTCGCCACCACCGTGCTGAAGATACAACACCGGATATCGGCGCGAAGTGTTTGCCTCGTACCCTGGAGGCGTGTAAACGTAAATATGACGCCAGGAGTTGGTGGTCTTGGAGAAGTAATTCTCAATCAACACAGCTCCATGAGGCACATCTTTGAGCTCATAAAAACCACCATCCGGATCGGGGATTTCAAATCCATTGCACATATGTCCGTAACCGATGAAGGCGTCGGTTGCCGGATCAAGCACGAGAGCACTATCAACCAGCATCCAGTAATTATGATACCCTCTATCCTGCGGTTCACTGGTGTATGTCCACACACCGTCATCGCCTTTAACCATATCGAACGCGATATTTGCGATAGAAACCTGCACCTTCTTTGCATGAGGAGCGTTAAAGCGGAAGGTAACACGTGAATCGGCTTCGATTCGAGGATATCGGGCTCCATAGAGATTATAAGGCGAAGCATGCGCTGAATCAGCAGCACTCGAGTTAATTAAAACCTGACCTGTTTGCGTGAAACCGATTTCGTTAACGGATAGTACCATCAATAATGCCAGAAATACTTTTTTTCTCATTTCTAGATCTCCGCTGTTTGATTAAATCCGTAATTTTGTGTAAAAAGAGCTTGTAAATAAAAAGAGTCATGCTTACATCCCTTTGTCAATAACCCTTAATTAAAAGGAAAGGATGTTCACATGACTCAAGGGAAAGATACA
>Ga0116186_1000777_pt1 | contig 35573 bp, 30 predicted proteins | sample AD_JPNNA4_MetaG_FD_89806 | JGI IMG/M metagenome (GOLD analysis project Ga0116186, IMG submission 89806) | Active sludge microbial communities of municipal wastewater-treating anaerobic digesters from Japan - AD_JPNNA4_MetaG | ecosystem: Engineered > Bioreactor > Anaerobic > Digestate | place...
AGGGAGGTTTTTGACAGGGAGTCTCGGAAAACCTCATGAAAGGCGGGTGTTCTAAACTCATGCTTCCCTTTTCAGCGTTTATCGATGTTTCAAGCTGGAAATCAGCTTATCCGAATACACATGATTCGACCGACGAAGGCTCGTTCGTTGCCCATTTTCTCGGCCGCCTGCCGATCACCCTCATCCGGGCACCATCATCGTTCAGGCAGCACTCGAGAATGACCTTCTGATGATTGCCGACGGTCACCGACCACCTGCGCCCCGGGGTTTCGACATCCGGGAGTCCCAACTGGATCGGCACGCAGCAACTCCGGATCCTTGCACCATCTTCGCTCAGGACATCCAGCACCCGCTCATGGACAGTCTTTCGCTTCCCAGGCAGCATTGCAGCCAATTCCCGCTCCTTCATCCCGGCACACTCGCGGCACCACATACACATTCCGGGCGATACAGCAATATAGAGGCATCTTTACAAGATCACCTCATGCCGGCGACAAACCATGGCGTTGTCGGGCAACATTCATCGCGCTTCGACAGGCTCAGCACGAACGGGAACGCGAAACCGGCTGGACCTAGCGCTTGTCTCCGGGAACATTCTCCGCGGGAGCGAGCAGGCGGCGGGCTTCCGTCGCATGGAGGCCGGCCGGGAAGTCGTCGAGGTAGAAGGCGATGTCCCGGGGTTGGCGACCGCTCGACTCGGTCCAGGCCCAGGAGATGTCGTCGTGGAGGGAGGCGATGTCGGCGCGAAACGCGCCGTTCGGCATCAGGCGAAGGTATTTCTCAATTGCGGATTTGGCTTTCCAGAGGGCCATTTCGGACGCTTTTCCCGACGGGCCCGGCATGCGCGCGGAGAGCGCCTCTTCGTAGATTCGTCGGGCCCACAGCTCGTCGAAGGCTTTGTCCTTGTGCCAGCCCAGAGGCGCATGGGTGGCATATCGATAACACTGGTGGGTGGTCGGATAGGCGTTCACGTTGTACCAGAGGTCGCGCTCCGTCAGGAGCATCTGGAGAAGCCAGGCCAGGAGGCCGATCAGCAGGCCGAGCCGCATCGCGAGGGGCCAGCGGCGGGGAAGCGGCGACGCAGGACGGGCGGCGGCTTCAGCGAGAAGGGCTGGCCAGGCGGCGCTCGGATCCGGCTCGGCAGAAGATGCCTGACCTCGGGGAGGAGCATCGGAATCACGTTCAAGACCGGCGGCGCGCTGAAGGTATTCGAAGACCAGATTGCCTTCGATGGAATTCCAGCAGATGAACTCGGAGCCAACCTTGAAGGACAAGCGGTGTTCGCGCCACTTGCGACCGGTCTTTTTGTCCCGGTGTTCGTAAATCGTGACGGTTGCCTTCCGGACGTCGGCGACCGGGTAGAGTTCCACAAGATCGTCCTCGTTTTTCATATATGCGACGATATATGGTGTCGCGACGACCGAGCGGGGCACCTGCCGATGACGGTGAAGATGCAGCAGATATCTTCCCGTCAGGATCAGCCAGGATCCGAGCATGGAGACGGCGATCATCACACCGGCCCAGCCGCCGTACAGTTCGCGCTCGACACCGGCAACAACGAGCACTCCGACGATCAGCAGGCCGCCCAGGCAGATCGCCGACACCGCCTTGTGCCAGACGAGATCTTCGTAGATCCGCACATACCAGGTTTTCGAGCGGGCGCCCCGCAGGGCAGCCAGGAGTTCGTCACGGACAGGAACGGGAAGATCACGAAAGGGAAGCTTCATGGCGACTCCTTCTCACTCGATGAACCGGAATGCCGCATTGTCTCTTATACGCAGTATACTCCGCAACGCGAGAACGCGTATACCATCGATTATTCTTCGCAAGGCTGGAGGGTTATTGAGTCCTGCATATCAAAAACCAGCTTCGCGTCTCCGTTCGTGCTGAGCTTGTCGAAGCACGAACAGCCACTTGCAGATGATTCCTCATTTCGCCCTTCGACAGGCTCAGGGCGAACGGGTGGCTTTCATTATGCAGGAATCAATAAGAGGCTGTGTGGAAAATCGGTTCCGGTCATCCTGATGGTTGATATCGAACTCCTCGAGAAAGGGCGGGCTTGAAACCCGACCCTCCATCAGCACCAGTCTGGCGCGGTCCCCAACCCTGGAAATGGAATCGGGTACCCCGTTCATCGCGGGTTTTCCCGCCAGAGCGGGCGGGGTGCGGAATTTTTCCGGGGAAAATTCTTCGATTTTATTGACACGGAACAGGGGCTGTGGTAGGATATTTCCCGTCTTTCCGACTGTTTGCCGGCGTAGCTCAGCGGTAGAGCAACTGATTCGTAATCAGTAGGTCGTAGGTTCAATCCCTATCGCCGGCTTTCTTTATCCCTCCTGAAGGGGTGACGATCTTTCGCAGGTTTGATCATGGACAGCAAGATCATCGGTAACAGCAAGGCGATCCGTGAGGTGCTGGGCCTGATCGACAAAGTGGCCCAGAGTGACGTCACTGTACTGATCACCGGCGAAAGCGGTACCGGCAAGGAGATGGTGGCACAGAGCATTTTCCGCGCCAGCGGCCGCCGGGCGAAGCCGTTCATCACCCTCAACTGCGCGGCCATCCCATCCGAGCTTCTCGAGAGCCAGATGTTCGGCCACGAGCGCGGCGCGTTCACGGGCGCGGTCGGTCGTCAGGAAGGATGCTTCGAACGGGCCCACACGGGCGGCCTGTTCCTCGACGAAGTCGCTGACATGGCGCTCATGACCCAGACGAAACTGCTTCGGGTGCTCCAGGAGCAGGAATTCGAGCGTATCGGCGGCAAGGAGACCATCAAGGTAGATGTACGGATCATCGCTGCGACGAACAAGAACCTGCTTGAGGAAATCAAGCGGGGACGTTTTCGCGAAGACCTGTATTACCGGCTCAACGTCGTCGAGATCCGCATTCCGCCGCTTCGCGACCGCATGGAGGACCTCGCCCCGCTCGTCGGTTTTTTCCTCGGCGAGTTCACGAAGAAGTACAACAAGGCGGGTCTTGCGATGAGCGACGAAGCGATGCGGGTCCTCTCGTCCTACGAATGGCCGGGAAACATCCGAGAGCTGAAGAACGTCATCGAGCGCTCGATCGTGCTTTCCCGGGGCCAGGTGATCGAGCCGGAAGACTTTCCGGAAAAGCTGCGCCAGCAATCGCCCTCATTCGGAGATCACCAGATGCGGGAAGAGCAGATCATGACCCTCGAAGAGATGGAGCGGATGTACGTCCGCAAGGTCTTGGAATACACCGGCGGCAACAAACTGCAGGCGGCGCGACTGCTGAACATCGATCCGAAGACGCTCCGCACCAAGCTCGCCGATTCCGATTCGCACACGTGACGAAAAGAAGGCGCTGAAGCAGCATGGCATCAGTGAAAATGATCAACAAGATGGAAGTGATGGTGGAACAGGCCGTCAACGCTGAGCTTGCCCGCCGAAACGAAATCTGCGGCTGCGAACGGTGCAAAAGCGACATGATCGCCCTCGCGCTGAACACACTTCCCTCACGATATGTCGTGACATTATTGGGAGAAGCTGTTACAAATGTAGACTTGGAGTCAAGTCAGTGGAAAGCTGATATCATGATGGCGGTCTATCGGGCCATCGAAATCGTCCGAGGTCGCCCCCGGCACTGAGCCGGGAATGGCCCGGAAGGGTCAACCAAATTACGTGGAGGGGAACCAATGACCGACAAGAAGAACGGAACGACCAAAGAGAAGCTGACGTTCGAACGCTCTGAAGCCTCGAAAGGCTTCGTCGTGCTCAAGTTGATCGGCGACCTGGACATGTGGACGCTGCCGCTCGCCAAGGAGCGGATCAACGGCCTCGTTCAGGAAGGCAAGGTCAAGATCGTGCTCGACCTCGAGCGCATGAACTATATCGACTCGTCAGGTCTCGGTTTCTTCATCGGCTCGCTCAAGAAGCTTCGCGATGCGGGTGGCGACCTGATCCTGATCAACCTCAACGCGTATATCTACGGCATTTTCAAACTCATCCAACTTCAGCACATCATCCAGACCTATGACAGTCTGGAAGAAGCCTCAAAGCACTTTTGAGCATTTACCGCAAGGAGTAACCCCATGAAGGCCAAGATCCATCCCGATTACAACAAGATCAACGTGACCTGCGCGTGCGGCAATTCGTTCGCCTCCGCTTCAACGGCGAAGGAGCTGAAGGTCGAAGTCTGCTCGTCCTGCCATCCGTTCTTCACCGGCCAGCAGCGCTTCCTCGACACGGCCGGCCGCGTCGAGCGCTTCCAGGCGAAGATCGAGCAGCACAAGAAGGTCGCCGCCGAAGCCGAGGCCAAGAAAGCCGCCAAGAAGGGCACCGCGAAGGCCAAGGCCGCTCCGGCCGCCGAAGGCGTCCCCGCCTCCGAGAAGTAACCATCACGCCGCCCGTCAGCCGCGAGGTTGTCGGGTGTCACGCCGCGCACCCGGAAAGGTCCTCCACGTCCTTTCCGGGTGTCGGTACGCCCGGTGCGGTTCCCGGCGCAGTCAGGTCACGCGCATGAAACTCGTCCTGCTCAGGCACACCCCCGACCCCGATCTGCTCGTGGCCCTCGCCGCGCGGCGATGCTACTCGTGCCGCACCGCCGAGGCCATCGAGGAGCGGCTCGGCGAGACCGAGATCGACCAACTGCTCGAGAAGCTGCGGCTCAGAAACCACCTGTCGCCCTTCGAGCACGTCACGTTCACGTTCAGCGTCGACGGCGTCTCGCGGGCGCTGTCTCACCAGCTCGTGCGACACCGCATCGCCTCGTATTCGCAGGAAAGCCAGCGCTACGTCGAGTACACGAAGCTGCGCGAGCTGCCGTACGTCGTGCCGCCGACGGTCGCGGCGAACCCGGAGGCGGCAAAGCGATTCGCGGCCGTCACGGAAGAGGCGCTGAAGGGCTATCGCGAGTTGCTGGAACTGGGCGTGCCGGCCGAAGACGCCCGCTACCTGTTCCCGAACGCCGTCGAGACCAAGCTGGTCTACACGATGAACGCCCGCAGCCTGTTCAACTTTTTCGAACAGCGATGCTGCCGCAAGGCTCAGTGGGAAATCCGCATCCTGGCCGAGGCGATGCTCCGCGAGGTGCGGAAAGTCGCGCCGCGCATCTTCCGGCACGCCGGCTCCCCCTGCCACGACCGGGAACGCCCCTACTGCCGCGAAAACGACCAGACCTGCCCCAACTACAAGCTCGTCGAGCGCTACCTGAAAGCCCGCTGCAGTGCCTTCGAAGACCCCGCCTGAGCGCCTCGGGGAACTCCGCCGCGAGATCGATCTGATCGACGCGCAGATCGTCGCCCTGCTCGACCGTCGCGCTGAAACGGCGCTTCAGATCGGCGCCTGCAAGAAGGAAGCCGGCATCCCCTTTCCTCTCGACGCGGCACGCGAGGCAGAGGTGCTCAACCGAGTCGGACGCGCCCGCCGGGGGCCATTTCCAGAAAATACATTGATCGATATTTATAAAGAGATCGTAGCCGCCTGCAGGAACCTTCAGACTCCCTGACGGCGCGGGCGCATTCTCGAGAAGAGGCTGACCATGGGAACGATCCCGTTCTTTTCCCCCGATCCTGAGCTGTTCCGAGAATTCGCGGCCCTTCTCCCGGCCGATCTGGCCGAGTATTTCGATCTCGCCCATCTCGACACGCCCGCACGGGCGAACGAGTTTCTCAGTCTCGAATTTCCCGAACTGGTCGTCATCGACTTTCGCGATCCGGCTGCCGGGGGGATGGAGATTCTGGCACACCTCCGCAGCGATCCCTGGATGCTGTCCTGCGGCATTCTCACCATCCAGCAGCGCGTAAACACGGCGGCTGAGGTCCCAGAGCTTCAGGCAGCCAATTTTCTGGTCGGGCTTCCGCAGGGACGTCTCGCCGACCTGGTGCCGCGCATCCTCCGCATCCTCCATCAGAACGCCGGCATGCTGGTCCAGCGATTCGTGGCTCTCGACCTCGCCGCGACGCTCGTCGACCAGTTCAGCATCGAGAACGAGCCGCTGGTTGCCATGTGCCACGCCAACATGATCGTGAACTATCTCTACAACCTTCACCGGATCTCGGATAAAACGAAGCTCGAGCTGACGCTGGTTTTCACGGAGCTGATGCAGAACGCGATCGAGCATGGAAACTGCGGCATCAGTTACGCGGAAAAGACCGCGTGGCTCGAGAACGGAGGCGACATCCAGGAGCTGATTGACCGGCGGTGCGAAGACCCGGCGATCGCCTCCCGTCGCGTGCGGTTCGAATACGAGGTCACCGCCCCGTTCACCTCCTTCCTGATTGCCGACGAAGGAGCCGGTTTCGACTGGCAGAACCGTCTCGAGGGCTCGGAAGGCGGCACCGGCCTGCAGCTTCATGGGCGGGGACTTCAGATGGTGAAGCAACTCGTGCAGGATCTCGAGTTCAACGAACCCGGGAACGAAGTCCGGTTCAAAGTTCCTCACCAGATCGCCGTCGCGAATATGGCTCCCGGCCTGTTTCGGAACCGATGCCCTATCGTGTTCACCCCCGGGGAAACCGTCTTTCGGGAGGGCGAACCATCAGATAGTTTATACTATATTATGAAAGGCCGTTTTTCGGTGAACGTGCATGGAAAGACCGTCGCGACGCTCGGCCCGGCGGACCTGTTCGTCGGGGAAATGTCCTTCCTGCTGAACCGCCGCCGGACGGCCACCGTCACGGCGGAAACGGCCGGAAGCCTGCTCAGCATCTCGCGACGGGAGTTCGTCGAAGCCATCCGGGAAAAGCCGCAGTATGCGCTGGTTCTCTCCCGGCTTCTCGCGCAGCGCCTGGAGCGCCAGAATCAGCATCGGGCGGACGTGTGAGCTCCCACCGTCCGGCGATCAATCCGAGGGCAGCCCCCTTTCGGCTGCATCCATGCTGTCCAGCATCGCTCGGGAGTCCCGGATACAATCACCGATGAACGACAGTCCGAAGGCTTCCTCGCGTTCATTGAAGGAATACGGAAGAAACCCTTCGAAATTCAACCGGTCACCCTCTTCGATCCAGTTCTTCGAGCATCGGATATATCCTTTCCTGATCGCCCGCTCGTAAATGTGTTTCGTCCCTTTCGGGACGAAATGTTCTATGCAGGAAGTCTGCTTCTGAAGGGGAACTTCACTCATTTCCTGGTAACAATGCTTGAACCGGCACAGAACGGACTCGAACAACGCTTCCTTGTCCAAGGCGGTCAGTTCAGGCCGATTTCCGGCATTCAGAAGGTTCTCATACTGTTTCTCGAGCCTCGCAAGCGCTGCTTTCGCGCGATTCAGGCTCACCCGTAGCACAACCATGCGTTTTTCCTATATGGCATAATATATCCGAGGCATTTCGTGAAGTCGTGTCGACACGGTCATCGTGCGTGGGTGTACTCACGGCAGCGGTCGCAGACGATCGGGGCGCCGGGCAACGGGACGCCGCCCCGGAAGATGGCTCTCGCCCGTTGATACTTCACGCTATTGAATATGGCGCGGATGGTCTCGCGGTTCGCGTTTCCGAAATCGTCGCTCGTCTCGAACGTGCGGCAGCAGGGAGCCACCCCGCCGTCGGGATTCACGGTGATCGTTTCGTAGAGCCAGAAACACGCGTGTTCCGACAGAGGCTTCTCGGGGGAAAACTCGTACCGGTACGGCGTGCGCGCATCCGGCAGCCACGCCCGTTCGGGGCCGGGCGCGCGGCCGGTCCAGGGCGAGTCGGCCAGCTCGAGGGGCATGAACCGCACGCGGTCGACGCCGGTTTTCGACGCGAGATCGGTGATGCGGTCGAGCTGGTCCTGGTTGTAGGCGGTGACCAGCGACTGCCACTCGACGCGCAGGCCGGTGCGACCCTGGCGCTGCCTCTCGGCGAGCAGGAAGCGGATGTTCTCCATCGCCCGGTCGAACGAGGCGCCGATGCGGTAGCGACCGTAGGATTCGGCGTCGTAGCCGTCCATCGAGATGATCAAGTAATCGAGATTCGAATCGAGCAGTTCGAGCGCCTTTTCCCGGCCGAGCAGCTGGACGTTGGTACTGAGGTTCGTGGCCAGGCCGCGCCGGTTGGCCTCGCGGATCATGTCGAACAGGCGGGGGTTCAGCAGGGGCTCGCCCCAGTTGAAGAACCAGATCCGGATCGCCCAGGGCGAGAGTTCGCGCAGAACCTTGAGATACAGGTTCCAGGGCATGTCGCCTTTCGGGCGGCCCTTCAGGCCGAGGCCGGTCGGGCACAGCGGGCATCGCAGGTTGCACCGGTTCGTCGGGTCGGTGACGAGCACGTACGGATACCCTGGCACGGTCAGGGTTCTGAACCTGGCGCACAGCTCGTTGACGAGAAAATTGAACCACCGCGCAGGCGTGGGATTCTTCGTGACGATCTGGAAATGTCGCTTCATGTCTTCCAGCCGGTCACGCCAGGTGCCGATCCAGTTCCAGGTCACGGCTCGCTCCTTTCCGCCGATGCAGGTGCGCCCATTATACCCGATCAATTCCGGGGACGTGATACCAAACTCAATTTCAGTGACGTGATATCAAGACACCTATTGAGTCCTGCAGAATGAAAACCAACCGTTCGCCCTGAGCCTGTCGAAGGGCGAAATGAGGAACCATCGGCAAGTGGCTGTTCGTGCTTCGACAAGCTCAGCACGAACGGAGACACGAAGCTGGTTTTTGATATGCAAGGCTCAAAAAATCCATGAATCATGGGAGAAAAGCATTGAATCTCTCTGACACGGTCTCTTTTTCTGAATTCGATATCACGTCCCCCGAATTCGCGGTTATGGGGATTTCCAGGTTAGGAGGGCGCATTGGGGGTCGGAATAGACGGGGGTGAGGCACTTTTGGAAGAATTCTTCCTGGATTTTTCGGAAGCCTTCGCTGTCGATGTTCGCATACAGGGCGGCTGCGTGCCGGGGGAGATAGATGTAGGCGATGCCCTGTTCCTTCAGCAGGCGCTCGGCTTCGGCGGCCGAGCCGCTCCTGTACAGGAAATTGATGAAGTGGTGCGGAAGAAGGCCCGTCCAGAGGTGCGGTCGGCGGAGATGGTAGGTGCGCTCCTCGAGCAGGACGAGAATCTTTCCTTCACCGGTCAGGTGACGATTCGCCCAGTCGAAACAGGCGTAAAAAGGGAATTTCGAGGCGAGGAACCGGTCGGCCGGCATCGCCCCGGACACGGCGGGTTCGACGCGTGCAATCCGGTTCAGCCCGTACGAAGCCGTCCAGGTGCAGGACACGATCCCGAGAAGCATCCAGAACGCAAGTCGGCGGGGAGGCAATGCGAAGACCATCAAGGGAGCCGCCCAGGCCAGAAGCGCAACGAGAGGCAGCAGAAACCTGATCTGGTGGCTTCCCAGCAGCCAGATTCCCAGCAACCACACGGCGCAGGCGAGAATGGCCCGTAAATCGGCCCCGCACTCCTCGCCGAGATCGGAAGAGGTGCGTGCCGGGGTTTCGGATATGCGGAAACCGAAGGCGTGCGAGAGAAGCAGAAGTCCGAACACCAGGACGAGAGGGCTCAACTGCCCGTCAAAATACTTTAGTGGATATATATCAGAGTGAAAGTGACCGTGAATGATGACGTTCCACGGCACAAGCAGGAGGTTTTCTATCTCGTGGCCCATGCCGAAGCGATCGGTGAACGCCTCATACGAGAAGTCGATCAGGTCCTTCGAGCCGGCGGGAAGGCGATCGAACGGCAGGCCGGGAAGCCCGGGCTTTGCCTGAAACACGCCGGAAGCGTGGGGATACAGCGGATTTCCGGTCATGACCAGGTTTCGCCAGTAGAACGGTCCGGCGCCGAGGCCGAGAGAAATCAGCCCCCCGGCCAGCAGAGCGGAACAAGCCTTCCAGGGGATTTTTCCGCGGCGTACAAGATCGTATGCGAGAATCGCGACAACGGGCAGAAGGGCAAGACCGAGATACTTCGTCGCCGGCAGCAGTCCGGCCAGCAGCCCCGCTATACGGCATGTCGAGGCTTCGGAACGGAGTCCGGAAGATCCGAGCAGCGTGAGGATGGCCACGAACACCAGGCACTGGAAAGGTTCGACGTAGGATGAGCCGGCGAGAAATACCAGCTCGGGATTCGACACCCAGGCCAGAAGCCCCACCGTTCCGGAAAGGCCATAGGTTCTCGCCATCAGAAGGCCGGCCCCGGTCAGGAACAGCAGATTGCCGAGACCGCCCAGGAGATCCCCGGTAAGAAGCCGAAGCCAGGCCAGGAAAGCGGCGTGAGCCAGGGGCCTGTAGGTGTTGAGTTGCGGCGACGGCTGCCAGAGCGTTCCGGTTTCGCTGAACTCGCGAATCGCCTGGAGATGATACACATGATCGTCGTGAGCGGTTGAAGGGGCGAGGGCACACACCCCGGCCATGACGCCGAACGCCAGCAGAACGAGCCAGGATGCCCCGTGGATACCCGCAAGAATCGACCCGTTCCCGGCACGGGGAAGGCGGATTGCAGCAACGAGAGGAACGAGCAGGAGCAGAGCGGTTACCGGCCGCAGGAAGCCGAGGGTCAGCAGGGCGACACTGCCCAGGGTCAGCCAGACCAGGCCGACGGAGAATCTCGCGACGGGACATGCCGATGAGGAGCGGAAAAGCGCGAGCACGCCCCTGCCGATCCATTCCATCGTCTGGATGCCCGCGACGCATGCGGCGAACGCGAGGGCGCCCTTTCCCAGGATGTACGGCAGGCCAGACGGGTCTGCCAGCGCCATTCCGAACAGCGGATGCTCATGGGCATAGACCGCCACGATCGCGATGGCAACGACCCCGGAAAACCAGGAAGCCCCTCGCGTGCTCATGGCCGCCCCCCCCCCTGTCCTGCCGCCTTGGCGCGAAGACGCGCCATGAAGGCGTCCCATTTCTGCCGATGGTATCCGCCCGCATCGGGATCATACCGACGCAGGGCCGTTTCGAAGGCCAGCGTCCACTGGTCGCCCGTCGAGCCGAGCGCCCACGGCCGGGGGCCATCGGAAAACACCGGTTCGAGCCGAACGGAGGAGCACAGGTTCAGAGCCGTCCGCCATTCTTCCCGGGCCTCATCCGGCCGGCCCGACGCGGCAAGCAGATCACCGTACCGTTCGATGATCCAGGGGTTCCCCGGGTCGCTCTCTCTCAGTCGCTGCAGCCGCTCGAACGCCGCGTCCGGCGGCAGAAAACCGGTCGAGAGGAAATCGCTTCGGAGGTTTTCATTGTTCTTGCTCCGGCGGACGATCTTTGCTTGTATCTTCGAGTATATATCTTCAAATATTTCTTTTCGGTTCGCTTTCGCCGCCAACTCGAGCATGAACGCGAGGCATCCCATCCCCCAAGACGGATCGGCCATGGGCTCCGAGGGGGGAACGCGAACCAGGTCGAGGAGGTTCCAGGCGTCGCGCGCATGCTCGGGAAAACTCCGGGCCAGCGCGGAGTCGAGTTCTTTCGCCGGAAGCGGGACGCCACGCCGGGCGAGGCATATCCCGATATCCGCGATCATCTGGGCTTCGTAGACGGTTTTCGGGGCGGCCGCCGTCCAGCGTGAAACGAGAAGCGACGTCATCGTCGCGCCGACGGCGGGGTGATCGAGCACGAGCGAAGGGCCCCACCCCCCACGCAGGACCGCCTCCCACGCGGCATCCGTCGCATCCGTCCCCGCGGCGGCACGCGCCAGGGCGAGGCGGGCCCAGCGGATTCCGAGCAGGTCTCGGGGCTCGAGGGAGACGGAGGCGGCGAGGTCTTCGAGCGACTTTACGGGGTGACCGGCCATTTCCCGCAGGCGGCCGCGAAGGAACCGTGGGAGATAGTATCCGGGCCACCCGGCCGCGATATCGTCGAGTTCGGCGAGATCGGCCTCGGACGGCGCCGTTCCCGTGCTCCAGCGGATGAGAAGGCGCTGCAGGCGTATCGCCAGGTCCGTCGGCCTGACGGTCGCGGCCCTGTCGAGGGTTTCGACCCAGGCGGGATTCCGGTTGCCGAGCAACTCGACCGACTGCCGGAACAGAAACGGGGCCCGATGGAGGCTAAAGATGCCATATATCATAATCAATAGTATCCCCGCGAACGACCACGGCACCCACTTTTTCCCGGGAACGGCCTCGTCCGACGAACCGGAACCGCGTGCAGTTTCGCTGTATGCGCTCATCCCGAGCGCCATGAGCGAGGGGGTGAACCAGACGAAGTCGAACAGGCCCAGCGCCAGGAACGCGCCCCCCAGGCCGAAGGCGCCGGCCGACACGGCAGCCGAGGTTCCCCACAGGAACCCTGCGATCAGGAACAGCACAAGCAACGGAATGCCGCCGGAAAGCGCGATTTCGAGAAACAGGTTGTGGGTGTGGGGGTAAATCCAGTCGGCGGGAATCATCCGCAAGGCGTCCGGCAGGGCAAGGGGCAACTGGCCGAATGCCATCATTCCATGGCCCAGCCAGGGATGCGCGCGGATCTGGTCGACGGCCGCCCGCCAGATGAGATATCGTTCGTTATGGAATACTTCGAACCACAGCGACGTGTCGAAGAGCTTGTAGATGCACAGCAGGCCGATAACCAGGGCGGGGACGAGCGTCCGACGCGTGCACGCGTCGGCGAACCGGCGGCGGTGCAGGAGGAGGGCGGTCAGGAGAAACACCAGGATCGCGGCCCTTCCGCCGCTGGCCAGGAGGATGCCGAGATAGGCGATACAGGCGGCGGCGCGCGCCACCCGGCGGGCCGGAGCGGGGATCAGGTCCCACTCGGCGGGGCGGATGATGAATGTCAGCATGCCGAGGGCGTAGGCAGCCAGAAGGTTCGGATGCAGCCCGCCGGCGAAAACGCGTTTCTGCATCGCCGTCCACAGATCGGCCTCGCCGAGCATCATGCCGAACGCGGCCAGGACGATGGGAAACCCGGCGAGAACGAGCGCCTGCATCAACCGGTCGCCGGCGGCGGCGGCCGTGCCAGGCGCGAGAAAGAAGATCGTCAGGCTCGCCAGCGCGAGAAGCATCACCGCGGTGTTGCTTCCCGGGCCGCCCGCATGCGCGATCGCAAGAAAGCCCAGCGCCCCGGCCAGAAGGGCCGCGGGCAACCACCGTATCGCGGGAAGCCGGCCGTTTGCGATGCGGCTCATGCCGGCGGTGACGAGGAGCAGGTCGAGGGCGGCGGCATCGAGGCCGAAACTCATGCCCAGGCCGATGGGACGGCACATACCGGCATCGAAGGTCAGGCCGAGGTGATACCCGGCCAGCAGCATCCGCTGTTCATCGGTTTCGGCAAGCGCGAGACAGGCTCCCCATGCAGCCCAGCTGATCGACACCAGCGCCTGGAACGCCTCGAACTCCCCCATCGCGGCAAGATGCAGGTGGCGCGACAACGTGATCCACAGCAGGTTTTCAGCGAACGACCGGCCCCGCCACGAGGCGATCCCGACGCACGCAGCCATCCAGGCGAGATCGATTGCGGGAAGTCCGAGCAGATCGCCTCGCCAGGGAAACTCGTACAGATACACCCAGCAGGCGGTCACGGCCAGGAGAATGAAGTTCCAGACGCCGCGAAGAGTCCGAAAACGCTCTTCGATTCCGATTTCCCGCCCCGCCGCCGGAGTGTCCATGGCGGGTAAAATACCATGGCGACGGGGTTTTCCGCCACGTCCAGCACTTGATTTCTCAGGCTTCGACGTGGTACGCTCGCCCTCGGTATTGAGTCCTGCAGAGTGAAAACCACCCGTTCGCCCTGAGCTTGTCGAAGCCTGTCCTGAGCCTGCCGAAGGGGGCGAAAGCCTCTCGTGCTTCGACAGGCTCAGCACGAACGGGAACGTGAAATCGACTTTTGTCATGCAGGAATCAATAGGTATCCTGCAAACTCCACAAAGTGAGTGCCGACTGATGTTTCGAAATGCGCTTGTAGTCGGGGGGGCCGGGTTCGTCGGTTCGAATCTCGCCATCACCCTCAAACAGAACGTTCCGGCAGGGAATGTCCAGGCATTCGACAACCTCCATCGCCGCGGCAGCGAGCTGACCCTCAAACGTCTGCGCGAGGCGGGGGTCGCCTTCGTGCACGGCGACATCCGCATTTCCGAGGATTTTGCGTGTTTCGGCGATCTCGACCTGATCATCGACTGTTCGGCCGAGCCGTCGGTCCTGGCCGGCATCGGCGGCGACCCGTCGTATGTCATCCAGACGAACCTGTTCGGGACCTTTCACATACTCGAACTCGCCCGTCGGAAGAACGCGCGGCTCGTGTTCCTTTCCACCAGCCGCGTCTACCCCGTCAGGCATCTTCTGAACATCCCTCTGCAGCAGACAGTCGGCCGATTCGTCCTGGGCAGCCCCCTCCCCCGCGGCCTCACGCCGGAGGGCATCACCGAGGAGTTCCCGCTGGACGGCCCCCGGACGCTCTACGGGGCGAGCAAGTTGGCCAGCGAACTGTTAATCCAGGAATATATCGAGACCTATGGATTGAAAGCGGTCATCAACCGCTGCGGCATCATTACGGGGCCCTGGCAGATGGGCAAGGTCGACCAGGGCGTCGTCGCCCTGTGGGTCGCGCATCACGTGTTCAAGCGGCCGCTGAAGACGATCGGCTTCGGCGGCCAGGGGCTGCAGGTCCGCGACGCAATCCATGTGGACGATCTGGCAGACCTTCTCGGGATCCAGCTTTCGAACATCGACAAGGCGAGCGGCACCTGCTTCAACGTGGGCGGGGGCCACGCCGTCTCGTTCTCGCTCGCCGAACTGACCGCGCTCTGCGAGGAAGTTACCGGCAACCGGGTTCCGATGGAATCCGTGGCCGAGACGCGCCCGGGCGACGTTCCCTACTACGTGACGGATGCATCCCTCGTCAGTCGCACGTTCGGCTGGAAGCCGAAACGCGACATGCGTGCCATCGTGGCGGAGATCGCCTCCTGGATCGAGAGCCACCGCGACGAGCTGAAGGACATTCTTTGATTTCCGTGGACTGCCACGGGGAGGAACCATGAAGATAGCGATTGTCACAGGATCGGCAGGATTGATCGGGGCGGAAGCCAGCCGTTTTTTCCATAGCAAGGGCTATACCATATTCGGCATCGACAACGACATGCGGAAGGAGTTTTTCGGCGACGAGGCCTCGACGCGCTGGATGCGCCTCGACCTCGAGCAGTCGCTGAAGAACTACAGGCATTTCGAGATCGACATCCGAGACGAAGCGGCGCTCGGCAACGCGTTCCGCGAGGCCGGTTCCGACCTCGCCCTCATCATCCACTGCGCCTCGCAGCCGTCCCACGACTGGGCGGCGAAGGCGCCGCACGTGGATTTCACCGTGAATGCGAACGGCACGCTGAACCTGCTCGAACTGACCCGCCAGACCGCCCCGGAAGCACCGTTCATCTTCACCTCGACGAACAAGGTATACGGCGACACGCCGAACCGGCTTCCGCTCGTCGAGAAAGAGACCCGGTGGGAAGTCGACACCGCCCACCCCTTTTTCGAGCACGGCATCGATGAGTCGATGTCGATCGACCAGAGCCTGCACAGCCTCTTCGGCGCCTCGAAGGTCGCGGCGGACGTGCTGGTGCAGGAATACGGCCGCTATTTCCGGATGAAGACCGTCTGTTTCCGCGGCGGCTGCCTGACCGGCCCCGGCCATTCGGGAACCCAGCTGCACGGGTTCCTGGCCTACCTGATGAAGTGCGCCATCACGAAGACGCCGTACAAGGTGTTCGGATACAAGGGCAAGCAGGTGCGCGACAACATCCACAGCCACGATCTCGTGGAGGCGTTCTGGCAGTTCACGCAGAAGCCCCGCATGGGCGAGGTTTACAATATGGGCGGCTCGCGGCACAGCCACTGCTCGATGGTCGAAGCCATCAAAAAATGCGAAAATATCACTGGAAATACAATGATCACCGAATATGTCGAGAGCAATCGCATCGGCGATCACATCTGGTATGTGAGCGACGTCCGCCGGTTCCAGGAACATTATCCCGACTGGAAATACCAGTATGACATCGACGAACTGCTGAAGGACATCTACAGGGGGCTCGTCGAGCGCCGCTGATCGGAAGGAGTCTGCCATGCGAGTCCTGCTTGCCAATCCCCCGTGGGAAAAACCGGGTCACTACTACGTCCGGGCGGGCTCGCGCTGGCCGCACTTCGAGCGGAACGGCACGCGCTACATGCCGTTCCCGTTCTTCATGGGATACGCGGCCGCGGTGCTGATCGAGGCCGGATTCGAGCCTGCGGTCATCGACGCGTGCGGCGAACGGCTGACGACGCCGGAGTTTTTCCGCAGGGCCGAAGCCGCCCGCCCCGAACTCGTCGTCGTGGAGACATCAACGCCGTCGTTCGAGAACGACCGCGGCATCCTGCGCGAACTGAAGCAGCGGCTGCCCGGCTGCCGCATCGCCGTGACGGGCGCCTGGCAGGACCCCGATGCCCGCAGCTACCTCTCTCTCGCCCCCGAGGCTGATTTTTTCCTGGCGGGTGAATACGAAGAAACGCTGCTGGAACTGGTTCGGGCTCTGTCGGACAACCGCAGTCTGCGTGACATCCGGTCGCTTGAATTCCGGGACGGGCCCGACGTCGTCAGGAATCCGTTCCGCCCTCTTCGGGAGCGGATCGACGAGCTCCCCTTCCCCGCGCGGCATCTCTTCAACATGAACGTCTACGAGGACCTCACCGGCTGTCTCCCGGCGCCCTCCCTGCAGATGTGGGGCTCGCGCGGCTGCCCGTTCGGCTGTGTCTTCTGCGTCTGGCCGCAGATCATGTACCGCACCCGGAACTACCGGTTCCGCTCGCCGGAAAAGATCGTCGATGAAATAGAATTCGAGCTGAAGCGGTTTCCCTACAAGTCGTTCTATTTCGATGACGATACCTTCAACATCGGCAAGGAACGCATGCTGGCGCTGTGCGACGAGCTGAAACGGCGGGGCATCAACCTCCCCTGGGGGATGATGGCGAGGGCCGACACGTCCGACGAGGAGACCCTGAGCCGGATGCGCGAGGCCGGCCTCACCGCGGCCAAGTTCGGCATGGAGTCGGCGAACCAGGAGTTAGTCGATCACGCAAAAAAGTCCCTGAACATCGATACCGCCCTGCGGAACATCCGGTTCGCCAAGTCGCTCGGCATCAAGGTGCACCTGACCTTCACCTTCGGCCTGCCCGGCGAGACGAAGGAGACGATCAAAAAGACGGTCGACACCGTCCTCGATCTCGACCCGGCGTCGGTGCAGTTCTCGATCCTGACGCCGTTCCCCGGCTGCGACCTGTTCAAGACATTGCGTGAGCAGGGGCGGCTGACCTCCAATGATTTTTCGAAGTTTGACGGCTACACGTCTGCCGTTTTCAAGAGCGACACCCTCTCGTCGGCCTCTCTGGAAAAGGCCTGCGCATACGCCGAACGGCGCTGGCGGAAGCACCAGCTCCAACGCCAGATATTCTCCAATCCGCTGGAGATCTTGCGCAAAGTCGCCCTCAAGCCGGCGAAAGCCGTTTCAATATTTTTAGATATGTTTCGACGGAAATGACCGGCCGGCTGGCCGGGGGTATCCTGCAACTCCTCCAGAGCGGGAAGCGGCCCGCCTGGCTCGAGCTGCTGCTTTCCGTCGATGGCTCGCTCGCCTTTTCGTGCTGGCTGGCCCAGCAGACTCTCGCATCGCTTCTCGCTCTTCGGGGCACCCGGCCGCCACCACCTGCCGACCGGAAGCGGCTCCTGTTCCTGACCAACGAGCGGTTCAGCCTGCCCGCCGCGCGGATCAGGTGCGCCGACATGGCCTGGTATCTGCGTGAGGCAGGGTTCGAGGCCGATGTGTTTTCATACGGGGAACGATATTTCGCCGGCCAGCCCGGCTTCTACACGCGGCTCTCGGACACGCAGAAGATGCTGGCCAACCTGCGCGCGACCTGGGACCTGCGAAACGAGGCCGGCACGGTGCTGATCGTGCAGCGCACGCATTACCACGCGCTCGCCGCGCTGGCGTTGCGGCGCCGTCTCGGCGCCAGGATCGTTCTCGACCTGGACGATTTCGACTGGAAGGGTAACCCGAACGGGTTCAAGTGGCTGTGCCGGTTCCCGCCGTTCCGGTATGACACGCTGTTCCAGACGCTGGTGAAGCTCGCCGACGGCTGCATCGTCTCGAGCCACCGGCTGTTCGAGCTCGTCTCGCCGCACCACCCGAACACGATCCTCATCCCGACAGGCGTCCGGCCCGACCGTTTCCCCGCGCACCCGCATCGCGATGCGCCCGACGTGTGCTTTTCCTGGGTCGGCACCCTGATGCACCGGGAAAACCTCAACACGCTCAACCTGCTCATCGACCAGTTCCTGGCCATTCCGTCGCCGGTTCCGAAGCGGCTCCAGATCGTCGGGGGCGGCACCTGGTTCGGCGAATTGAAGAAGCGGGCCGCCGCCCATCCCGAGATCACGATCCTCGACTGGGTGCATCCCGACCGCATTTCCGAGCTGATGCGCGGCGTCGACGTCGGGTTGTTCCCGCTGTTCGAAGACACCGAGTTTTCGCGCTGCAAGAGCCCGACCAAGATGTTCGAGTATATGGCCAGCCGCCGCGCCGTCATCGTCTCCGACCTCGGCGAGGCCTCCCGCATCATCAGGCACGGCCGGAACGGTCTGCTGGCGCGGCGTCCCGACGAGTTCGGCGCCCTGATGAAACAGCTTCTGGAGCACCCCGACCTGCGACGCACCCTTGCCGATCGCGGCCTGGAAACGATTCTGAGCGAGTACCAACTTCCGCATCTCGCGGCCCGCCTGGCACGTTTTCTCTCGAAACTCTGACCCATCCGGGAAACGGCGTTCTCAGGCTTTCCGGCCAGCATCGGAAACGGCTTCGCCGCCCGGCTCCATGACCGCCGAGACGCGGCCCAGCCCGAAGCCGATCCATCCGACCAGCCCGCTCGCAGCCAGAAATGCCAGGAACGCGATCAGCGGCGTCGGCAGGAACGCCCGCGCAAGGCCGCCGCACGCGAGCGCCACGGCCCACGGAAGGCCGACGGTTCGGAGATACCCGCTGATCCAGGGCCGGGTCAGCCCGACGTTCAGCGCGGCGACGAAGTAGATCACCTTGATCACGCACATCGTGATCGCCGCTCCCATGCTGGCCCAGAGCGGAACGACGACCAGGTTCAGCGTGATGCTGACGGCGGCGAGGCTTCCGAGAAACAGCGGGTCCATCCAGTTCCGGCCGACGACCACCAGCAGGTTCGACTGGATGACGCCGTAGGAAACACCGATCAGGAACATGGTCGAGAGAGCGATGACGGGCGGCGCCTCCGGGATGCTCTGCCGCGCGAGCAGGTCGAGCAGCACGTCGGGAAAGAGCAGCATCGCGCCGATCGCGGGCAGCAGCAGCCCCCCCATCAGCCGGAAGGTTCCGGCCGCCACGCCGTCGAGCGCCTCGTTTCCCTTGCGCCATGCCTTCGCCAGGCCGGGAAGCGCGACGAGCATGACCGAGTCGGCGAGAATGATGCCGAGATCGAGCAGACGCTTCGCGATTCCCAGAATGCCGGCTTCGCGGTTCCCCCAGAAGGCAGAAACCACAAGCAGATCGATATGATAGTAAGCCATATGGCAGATGCCCGACAGGCCCAGCGGCACTCCCGCCATGAACAGTTCACGCAGAGGTTTCCACTCCCATGCGCCCGTCCACGCGAAACCGGAGCGCCGGACGAACCAGAGCGCATACACGGCCGTCGCGGCGTTCGTAGCCATCATGACGCCGAGGAACGTGCCGATATCGAGCGTCGCGAGGAACCACCAGACAACTCCCAGGTGCGCCACCGACATCGCCAGGTCCATGCCCGCGATCACGCCGAACTGCCTGTTCACCTGCAGCAGCGGATGAATGACGGTGCGCAGGTTGAAGAACGGAATGCCGAGCAGATACACCGTCGTCCACCAGCGCACCTGGAACGACGGGGCGATCAGCCAGGCGAGGCCCACCGTGAACGCGTAGGCGGCCAGGCTGGTGGCGGCGCGGATGAGCATGCCCTGCGAAATCAGGTATGAAGAGCGTTCCGGCGCCTGCTGCAGTCGGGCGACGAGAATTCGCCCCAGGCCCAGGTCGCTCAGGATGGTGCAGGTGTTCCAGTACCCGACGATCGTGTAGAACTCGCCGAGCTGGGCCAGGTCCCAGCGCCGCAGCAGGATCAGGCTGATCACCAGGTTGATCGCCCGGCACAGGTAGGCCGAGCCAACCACCGTCGTCAACTGCCTGAGGATGACGGGGACGTTCATCGTTCCGAAACAGCTTCTGGAAACGGCAAGCGCGAGTTCACCGGTCAGCCGCGGTTTTCCGGCCGGCGAGTTCATATAGCCATCGATATAATTGGTCGGCCATGAGTTCGTGGGAAAACCGCTCTTCGACGCGCTTCCGCGCGGCCTCGCCCATGGCTCTGCGGCGCCCGTCGTCGCGAACCAGCGTCAGAAGCGCCTCGACGAAGCCGGCCTCGTCGTCGGCCAGGAAGCCGTCGATCCCGTCGCGAACCACGTGGGCCGCTTCCCCCACCCGACTCGAGATCGTGGCGAGGCGGCAGGCCATGTATTCGAACAGCTTCGTCGGGCTCTTGCTCTGGTTGAACCGGTTGGCCGGAATCAGCGGCAGCAGGCCGACGTCGATCCTGCGAAGGTAGCCGGGCACGTCGTCCGGGGCCATCCAGGGGACGAACGTGATGTCGACGTGCGGATACCGATCGGCCACCTGGCGCTTGATCTCCTCGATCATGAACCCCGTCGAGGCGATCTCGAGCCGGCAGTGGGGCCACCGGCGGAACACCTCGGCGAAGACGCGGATCGCGAACTGGAGCGCCAGCACGTTGTCGCGCCGGAACACCGTGCCGATCCAGGAAACCGTGACCGGGCGGGACCGGGCGGCGGCCTCTTCCTCGGCGGTGGGCGGATGGAACCGCACGGTATCGACGCCGGTCGGAAGATACTCAACGTGGCCGTTGAGCTTTTCCAGCACTTCTTTCAGGGCATGGCTCGACGCGACGCAGGCGGCCGCCGTGCGACCCACGCGGTCGAGCCAGGTGTGGGCGTCGAAGCCGGGAAGCTGGCGAAGCGTGTGGTAGATCGGGGCGTCGAAGTCCCAGTCGTCGCAGTCGAGAATGAGCGGAAAGCCGCGGACCCGCGAGGCAAGGAACGGGGCAAGCGTGTGGTAGTTGATCCGCTGCACGAAGAGGATCGTCCCCGCCGGCTCTTTCACCAGGCGGTTGTAGGCCCGCAGCGAGTTGAGCATCATCTCGGTATCGGACATCTGGGCGTAGGCCCGGCCGAACTCGTCATGGAACGAGAAGACGCGCGCGTCGGCGCCGCGCTCGGCGAGCGCCTTCGCCATGCAGTAGCACCGGACGCGGGCGCCCGGCATGTGGTAATTCTCGTGGGTCACAAACGCCACGCGGAAGGGCGGATTCCCGGAACCGTTCATGGGAGGCGCACCCCCGCCTGCACGCGCAGCAGCAGGTAGATCAGGAACGCGACGGCGCCGTCGGCCGGCTTGATCAAGCCGACGACCGCGGCCCGCACCAGCCACCGGGCCACGGACAGCCGATACCCGTTCTGAATGCCGGTGAGCAGCCAGACAGGCCCGCCGGCCAGCACCGCGGCGAGGGCGTCGATGACGGGAATCGCGCCCAGCTCGTCCGGCGACAGGAACACCAGCCCCTCGAATCCGTCGCGTCGCAGGCTCTTCAGATGCCGGACCCGCTTCATCAGCTCCCGGAATGCGAGCGCCGGCTGACCGGACCAGTCGAGATCGACCCCCCACTGCACGCCGGGGGCGAACGGCCTGGGCGATGCCACGCCGCAGCGGATTCCGGCAACGAAGGGAAGTTCGAACCATCCGGCATCGACCTTCCAGTGGCCGAGCAGGAATTTCTTCGAATCGGGGAACCCCGGATCGTCCGAAGCCCGCACCAGCACGAGCCGACGGCCCTCAGGAATCTCCTCCGGTGTGACGGGAACGAGGGCAAACGACTGCCGGAACAACTGCCGGATCGATTCGCGCAGCCGATCCTGCCAGTCTCCAGGGTTCATCGGACCTCCGACGCAGAGGACCGTTTTTTGAACGCCACGCTCACAGCCTCTTCCTTTCGCCGCGCTGGGAAATGCCTGTTTTCAAGCGGCAGATCCCGCGTTCCCGCGAGCGGATCACCCTATCACGCCCATCGAACGGGTGTCAATTCCAGACCCCCGCAGAAGCAGAAAGGAAGCCGCTTTACAGGCTTTTCTCGTGCTGAGCCTGTCGAAGCGCGAAAGGCTCTCGCCCCTTTCGGCAGGCTCAGGACAGGCTTCGACAAGCTCAGGGCGAACGGTTTGCCGGAAACAATACCGAAGCCGCCGGAATGGCGAAGGGCGCTTCGTTTGTTGAAGCGCCCTTCGCGAAGAGGTTCGGGTGAGGGGTTAAAAGTCGGAGATTCGCTCGATGAATTCGGGCTTGTCGATGAACGGATTCCGGTTGTGCTGGAGGTTCTCGATGCTGTCGTTGCGTTTGCGTTCGTTCTCGTCGACCGGGTCCTGCGCGTTCCATTCGCGGAGGACTTTTTCTTCGGCAGGCGGAATCTTCTTGCCATAGCGAACCGCGAAATAGAACTTCGCACGGGCGACATTGCCCCGGTGCTCGGGGCGAACCTCGAACACCGATCCGTTGCACTTGCTTCCGCCTTCCTCCCATTCGGGGCTATCCACAAGGCCGAAGGGGAGGTTCCCGCGGATTCCGTTGGCATGCGAATCGGCAGGGAAGAGGTGATGGAGATCGGCCTTGGCGATACCGACGGCTCCCTGGGACTGGGGCCAGGTATGCTCGACGTTCATGATGGTGGCGGAAGGCTCGCCCAGCGTCTTGATTCGTTTCCCGGTGTAGACGCATTCCACTTCGCCGTTTTCGTTGTCCAGCTTCGAGAAAATGACGGTCTGGGCGCCCTGGTAGCCGACCGACGTTTGCTGCCGGCCGGTGATCTCGTTCAGTTCGCCGATGAGTTGTTCGTCGGAAAGAGTCTCGCAGGCGGCATACAGTCCGTCGCCGGGCGTGAAACTCGTGCGGGTGGCCCGGGGAACCGTGTAATCATCGGAAAATCCGGCTTTGAATATCTTGTCGGCCAGGATCCGGATCTTGAAGCAATCGGCCTGATTTCGCGAGTCGAGCTGCTCAAGCGCATCGATGCGCTCATTGAGCTGCCTGAACATCTCCTCGGGGGTTTCCGTCGCAGTGGGCTCCAGTGCAATGGCGCCTGAAGAGGAGATGAAGAAACCCGCCGCAGCAAGGAAAAGGATCGCCGATTTTTTCAGTGATGAAATCATTTTTTCTCCATACTCTGATCCCTGGATTTCAAAACCACTCGTGATTCCCGGTGAAAAAGAGATCGTTTGTAGAGTATACCAGATTATGAGGGGGGCTGGTGAAAGCTCTCCAGCAGAGACGTTGGATCCTGTGCATGGAGGGGCGGTTCACCATTCCCGCATGCCCAACACATACATGTCGACCAGCCGATCGAGGGGGATCAGCAACTCGTTTTCCGGGAGGAACACCGGAGGCGGCAATCCCCGGCGCCGAAGGATCAGATCGCCGAGCAGCCGCACACAGCGGCCGTTTCCATCGATGAATGGGTGGATGGCAAGCAGATCCTTCGTCATCCCCGCAACAGCCCTGATCACGTCTTTGGCTGTGCGAGCCGCAGCAAGCTCACGATTCACGCGACGGAAAACCTCCCCGACCTCCCGTTCGATCACCGACCCGCGCGGGTAGAGAAAGCGACCGACGAACATTCCCCGGGCAATCTCCCGCGGTGGGGTCGAAACGCTCCACCAGCGGAGTTTGCCGAGCATCCGGCACTCCCATGCCGTCAAAACGCGCCGTCCATCCGAAAGCACCCATTCTCCGTCATGCGGAAAGTCATCGAGAGGATCGCTTCGATACCGGCCCGGCAACGTCGATTGATCGACACCGGAAAAAACAATCCGGGCTCCCGATGCGATGCGCGAGAGCAGATCCTGCGCCTGTCGCTGGGAAACTTCGCCCCGAGCGGCGGCTGCCTCGATCCGTCGGACTTCGAACCCGCGAAAATAGTGATGCGCCAGAGCCCGGCGGTGAATCTCCCGAAGCAGCTCAGAGCCGATTGGACGCCCATCCGCGCCTGCGGCGATCCAGGCCGCCGTTTCCGCCCAGTCGTTCCAGGTCTGCTCGCCATACACGAGCCACGGCGTGTCGGGCATCGTCCGAAGAGCCGATTCCCAATCGATGCGGTTGACAAGGCGCCGGGCATCCCGCAGGGGATCAATGGGCGCGGTCGCCATTCCGCTCACGCGAAATCCGTCATCGAGGGCGGCCGCCCCGTCCAGAATCAGCCGAACGATGGGAAGATGCGCAACGATACGGAGATTCTCGGATTCATCGAGAAGCCGGTTCAGTTCCCGCCTGGCCCGGGTCGCGGAGCACGGTCGCTCAGCCAACGCCAGAAGGGCTTCGTCGATCGTGGCCGCCAGGTTCTCCGCGGCGAATTCCCTGGCGGAAACAAGGCGGGCGCGCCGAACGGCCCATGCGAACTGGAGTTCCCACAGATCCCTGTCGCGCGGCAGGCGGGCTCCGACACGAGCGCGGAACTCGGCGTCGTCGCGCCGGGCCACCACATCCAGCGCCCGGGAAACGCATTCGAGGGGTGAAAGAAGCGCGTTTCCGGCGTCTCCGGCGGCAATCGTTCGTTCGGGAATGAACACTCCCAGAAGAATGATCAATCCGGCAATCAATCGCCCCTGCCAGCCTGGCATCGTCATCCCCTCCTTGTGCAATACGATATTCATGCCTTGTGCTCGACGCTGATCATGATGCCTTATGATAGAGTAGCGGAAATCAGAAATCCATCGTGACGGCAGTTCACACCGGAGGTCGACATGATATCAACCCGCTCTCTGCTGGCTTTTGCGGGAATGATCGTGTGTACCGCGCTCACACCGGCTCTTTCGGCAGAACCGCCCGCCGGGGATCTGGTGATCGGAGATGCGCCGTGGGCGAAGCGGCTGAACGAGGCCGTCCAGGAAACAAGCCACGATCTGCACCTCGATCTCGAACCAATAGCGGAAGTGGTGTTCGAGGAAGACGCCAAATCCCCAAACGGCTGGAAACGCCGGATTGATGAACTGCTCGCCAGCGCAGACCGGGTGAAAACCGATACCAGCGCCGAGGTGGGCGTGACAGGCAAAGAGCCCGATCCTTTCGCTCTCCGGCTTCACGCCTACCTGTACCGGCGAGCATTGGAAGTCTCTTCCGATTCGGAAGCGGCGCGAAAAAACCGCGAGGAGTTCGCCTGGCTCGCGTCGTTTACAGGCCTGATTCCGTCGCTGGTCGACCATCCTTTCGAATGGCCGGAGGAATGCCGCCGGGAGCTGGCAGCGCGCCCGACCGCCTCGGGGCCGGAATACGCGCTTCCCAGCGTTGCCGAGATGAACACACCGCGTGGAAAGGCCCGGCTGGCATCAGGCGCGTTCGACCTCGTGTATCGAGGCTGCGGATGGGTGCCTGAAGAGCTTCCCCACCGGGAGCGGCTTGCGATCCGCACCCTGCTCGAAGATCCCGAGGAGATGATCGCCTCGACCCGCATCTGGGACAAGATGCGCAAGGGCCGCGAGCGGGGGCTCACCGGCCGGGCCCTGCTGGAATGGGCTCTGGCCGCCGCGGACATACCGGGCATCGTCGGGATCGAGAAACGCACCGGGCATCTCACGTATCTGCTGGACAATGCCCCGCGGGACATCGACCTGAACCTCTTCAACCGCGTGTTTCTGTTCGTTTCAGGAAATTACCGCACCTCGTGCCTGTATGGGCGCGTCATCTTCGTCATCGCCCCTACGGAACGCCGTGGCCTGGATGTAAACTCGTATTTGCGGGAATATTTTCAGTATTACCGAACCATGCCGAAGAGTCAGCGGTTCACGCTGAAAAGCCTGTGGGTGAACCAGGTCGCCGATCTCGACGAGTATGTCCTCGCCTCGCATATTCCGCCGCGGGAAATCGTCGCCTGCGATATCCGCGGGGAAGCCCCTGCCCTCGACCGGCGCGTGTCACTGACCCTGCTGCGCCCCGGCCCCCTGCTCCGTCGCTACCTGAAACGCTGGAAGGATGGCCGGCTCTGGCTGGATGTTCTTGACCGCGACCTGAAGCTTCTCGGCCATTTGACCGCCGAACCGGAAGCCTGGCCCGGCGAAACTCCATCTGCTTCCGCCCCGCCCGCAATCGCCGGTCTCCTCGAAAACCTCACGGTCGACGGCCACCCCGTCCGGTGGATTCCGGGAGTCCCCTAAACGCTTGTATGCAAAGTTCATGCGACTTCGAGTATTTCTTCAGGTCAATTCTGATATATCATCCATGCGGTGATGTCTGAGTCGTTCGTGAAGCCCTCGCTTCCGACGGACGAACAGTCAGGTCGAAAAGGAAACCATGAAATACCAGGTGATCGAAAACGAAAAAGCCCTTGCAATCAGTCTCTCAGGAGAGCTCGATACGGTCACGGCTGAAATACTCCGGGAACTTCTCAATTCGCTTCTGCAGAAAGAGAAAAAGCAGGTGGTCATCGATCTGTCCGGAATCTCCTTCATCAACAGCAGCGGCCTTGGGGCCATCGTCAGCGCAAGCCTTTCCTTCCGCCGTGACGGCGGCAGGATCGTCCTGTGCGGAATACAGGGAATGGTCAGCCGCGTCTTCGAGTTGACCCGGATGAATCGTGCCTTCGAGGTGTTTCCGACGGTGCAAGACGCCATGGACAGTTTCTGAACGCATGTTCCGTTTCCGTCTCGCCCTCTTCATCATCGCTCTCGCGGTCGGGACGACGCTCCTCTATCATGCGCTGAAACCGGAATGGGTGAAATTCCGTGAAGGGGAGCATGCCTTCGCCGCGGGAGAGTTCCAAGCGGCGGCACGGGCGTACGGCGAAGCCTGGAGCAAAGGCCTGCGAATCCCGGCGCTGGTCGGGAATTACCATCAGAGCCTGATTCGAACGGGGCAGGCATCTTCCGCCGCGGATGTGTTTCGGGCATCGTACCAGGAGCGTTTCTTCCTTCCCGTCGCGGAGGTCCTGCTCGAGCAGACTCTCGCGATCGGCGCTTCAGGAACGGCCCTCGAACTCGCCCGCGACTGGACGGCCCGCCATCCGCACCATCGGGAAGCCAGGCTCACGGCTGCGCGTCTGTATGGAAGACTCGGCCTGTATGAACAGGCCGAGCGCGAATATCGCATCGCATTGGGGGAAACAAAACCATGATCAGGCTTTTCCGCACAGTCACCGAGACAAAAACAGGCCGAAGGGCCGGCAGATGTCTGATGGTTGCGTGCCTTGCCCTCCTCTGTCTCACCCGCCCCGGAATGGCGGAGGAGGTATCATCGGGAACCTCGATGACCGGGAGCGGAGAGATTCCCGACTGGCAGGCCCGGCTGGAGCTGGCGCGGATTCTGAGCTACTCGAAGAAATACGCGGAATCCCTCGACCAGTACCGGAAGGTGCTCGCCGACAAACCGGACGTTATCGAGGCAAAGGCGGAAATGGCTCTCGTACAGTTGTGGAGCGGAAACGCCTCCGAGGCCATGCGAGAGTTTTCCGGCCTTCCCATCGACCGGCTTGACGGAAAAACACGGATGGCCTTCGTCGATCTGATCATTGCCGCAAAACAGTATGACACGGCGAAGCTGATCCTCCGCGATCACCTGAAGAAATCGGCGGAAGACCTCGAGGCCCGCCTGAAGCTGGCTGACATCCTGAGCTGGACGAAGGAATACGACGCGTCGATCGCCGAATTCCGGCAGATCCTCGAAAAGCGCCCGGACGACGCCCAGGTTCGGCGTCGACTGGCGAATGTCCTCACCTGGGCGAACCGGAAATCGGAAGCGATCGAAGAACTCAAGAAATCCCTGGGGGAAAAATGACGCCGTTTCGCGGGAAGACGCTGGGTATCGCTCTCGGGCTGATGCTGTGCGTCGCCTGTCCGGGATGGCCCGCAGGCAGAACCGGCCGCGGGCAAACGATCGTCCCCGCCGAGAGCCGCATGTCCGACCAGGAGGCCGCTTTTCTGCTCGGAAAGCTCCTCTCCGAGGACTCTTCCCGCGAAACCGAGGCGGTGAACTGGCTCGAGAAGACCCTTCTCCTGACCCCGGAAAACCGGGAGGCTCGTTTTCTTCTCGCCCAGACCCTCGTGCGGTTGAAACGCTTTTCTGCAGCCATCCCCCACCTGGAAGACCTGTTGTCCAAGGCCGGCAACGGCCTTCCCGGCCATGGGCCTGAGATCGAATCGGTTCGCACCGAACTGGCAGGAGCCCTGCTGGCCGCGGGAGACGCCGCTCGCGCCAGGGACCTTCTGCAGGCACCGCCCGAGACGGCCCTTCCGCCGTCCCCCCGGCGTTGGGAGATCCTCGGGGATTCATCGATGTCGCTGGCCGACTTCGCCGGGGCGATCGCCGCCTACCGGACCGGTCTCGGCTGGTGCGCCTCAGGGACCGCGTCACAGAATGACCTCTCGCAGATGGCGAGCCGTTTCGAACGCAAACTGGCACTCGCGTTCCTGTATCGAGGGGACGTACGCCAGGCAGAGCCCGCATTGTCGGCTTTTCATCGGAAACACCCCGCTGACCGCGAGGTCGCCGTCGCCCTTGCCCGCCTTCACCTTCGCAACCGCCGCCCGGATGCGGCCATCGCCATCCTCGCCCCCCTGCTCGAAAACGCGCCTCAGGATGAAGAGCTGCTTACGGAAATGGCCGATGCCGAGCTGGCGCTGGGGCATTTTGCCCGGACCCGCGCATTGTATGAAGCCGCGCTGAAGCAGGCCGCCGGCACGCCGGGCCTCGATCTGCCGGCTCGATGGGCCAACCGGCTCCAGCAGATGGGCGATTTTTACCGGGCGACCGACCTACTGAGATCCCTGTCTCAGGCCCACCCCGACTCCCCATCTCTCCGATGTTCCCTCGCCTGGACCCTGGCAAGCTCGGAGCGCTACGAGGAGGCCGAGGGGATGTATCGCGACGTCCTGGCTTCCGACGCAGCGAATCTCGAGGCGCTTCTCGGCCTGGCCGGCATGAGCTTTCTCGCGAAAGACTTCGACGCAGCCTTGGGCTGGTCAGATAAAGTTATCGCTATAGATTCAAAGAACATCCAGGGCCGGCTGAACAGGGCGGCCGCCCTGACCCGCCTGGGGCGTTTCGACGAAGCTGTCCCCCTGATCAGGGCGCTCATCGACGACCCTCGCTCGGACGTGCCCGTCTGGCAGCACCTCATCCGTCTCGTTCGCGGTCGATCGTTCGGAGAGGCAGCGACGTTGTCCGCCGACATTCTCGCCCGGATGCGGGAGTCGGCCGCCGGTGACGTGGAGAGGAATTTCTGGGAACATCTGCCCCGCCCCGAATTCGGAACCCGCCTCCTGGCCTCCGGAAGCGTGCCGCCGACCGATCTTCTGGCATACGGAGATCTGTTCAGCGAAGTCGGCTCCGCTTCGCTAGCCCTCGCCCTGTATGCCAAAGCGTGGAAAGCCGATCCGGCGCTTCTCCCGGCCGGCCTGAACCTCTGCCTGGCGTATGGCGCCGCCCGGAAATTCGACGAGGCCCTCCGTCTCATTTCGGAACTCGATCAATTATATCCAGATCATTATAAATTAAGATTGACCAGGGCGCGAATTCTTTCCTGGAACCGCCGGTTTCGCGATTCTCTGAGGGAATACGAGGTTCTCCGGACCCGGGAACCCGCCGACCCCGTGCCTGCGAAGGAGATGGCGCGCGTCTGCTACTGGGCCCAATGGCCCGCGAGCGGGTCGTTGCATTATCGCTCCTTCCTCGACCCCTCGGTGGACAGCCTGTTGCGTCACGACCCCGACATGCCGGCCGCGACCGCGCAGAATCTGGCGTCTCCCGAGGACGTTCCATTCCGGGGATACGAGCGGACGAGAGACGACTATGCCCTCGCGCAATCCGGCGTCGCCTCAGACACCCGCACGGCGGTCGACGGGGTACTCCGAAGATATCTTCCTCAATATCGTATTCAAAAGTATTTTTTCCTCGAACGGTGGGCCAAGGACCTCGTCAGGACCGGTCATGCACGGCGCGCCCTTCCCGTTTTCCGCGAACTCATCGCCTTCGCCCCGGGGAACGAAGAGGCGCGGTTCGACGAGTCCCAGGTTTTTTGCAGCCTCGGCCTCACCGACCGGGAGGAGGAAGCATACCGCCAACTACTCGATATCGATCCGTATCACAACCTGATCCAACGGGCCCAGCGCAAACTCGCGATTGATCGCGGCCCCGAGCTCCGGTTCGCATACACGGGCCATCGGGAGCAGGGCCGCGGCGATCTCGCGGACATCGAGTCCAGGCAGTGGCAGATGACGGGCGACGTCGAACTCGCTCCCCGCCTGCGGCTCGCCGCGAGCCACAACAGATGGGACTATTCACCTGGAATCCGGGGCGGCCGATCCCGGGCAGCCGGGCCTTCTTTCATATTGTCAGGAGTATTCAACGAATGGGCCCGCGGGCAGGCAGGGTTCACCCGCAAGCAATTCGATGGGAACCGCGCCTGGAACGGAACGGCACCGCGAGATCGCGACAGCTTCTTCTGGAATGCCTCGTTCTCGCTCCGGGACCGTCTCGACCTGGGCATCGGCTTCGACCGCTCCGATGTCGTGGTGAATGAGTTCGGACTCAGAGACGGAACCCAGGCCGATACGCTCTGGCTGTCCCTGGACATCCCCTTCTCCAGGCGCTTCCTCGTTCGCGGCCGCTTCGGAAATGCCGGGTATACGGACGGCAATCGGGCGAGGGAACGGAGCTGGAGCGCCGGCTACGCCCTGACGGAGTATCCGGAAATCTTCCGGGTCCTTCTTTCGGGCGAGTTCCGCGATACCGAACGGCAAAGCGAGTATCTCTACCGGAACGGGAATCTCGAGAATATCCGGTATCCCTACTGGACGCCGAGCGATTACTGGGGCCGTGGGTTGACCCTGCAATACTGGCGCGACGTCTCCCGGCTCCGGATCGCCCGCGCCGATCGTTCCTGGCTCGATCTTCGGTATACGATCGGCGACGACTCGATCCCAAATCCGTCAGGACGCTGGGAAGCCGCATGGCACTGGGAATTCCGCGATCGCTGGTCCATCGAACTGCGAGCAAGCCGGCACGACTCGCGCGACTGGGATGCCCGGGATTTCAGTTTCCTCATAGGGCGCAGGTTCTGATATGTTCAGGGCATTGAAGGACTACCCGATCCGGAGCATCCTCCTGCTCCTGTTTCTCGGTCTCACCCTCCTTTCGATCTTCTCCTATCTCCTGGCCCGGACCGCCATGTTCCTCCTCATGGACTACCGGTGGTATGAAAAGAGCCTCGCGTTTTTCCTGCTGCTCGCCGAGAGTTTCATCCTGGTTCACGGGTTCGGGTATTTCATCAACCTGTTCCATATCCTCACCGCCAAAAAAACGGTCGAGAAACGGGTGCGCAGGGAAGCGGCGCTGACCGCGTTCCCCCCCGTCGCGATCGTCGTCGCCTCCTACAGGGAGCCGCTCGAGGTCGTGGAAAACACCCTGACCTGCTTCTACAATCTCACCTACCCGAACAAACGGCTCTACTTCCTCGACGACACCCGCTACGACCTTCCCGGCCAGGACCCCGGGGAGTTGCTCGCATATCGGGAAAAAATCGACGCGTTGTGCCGGTATCTGAACGTCGACGTGTTCCGCCGGCGATGGCACGGGGCTAAGGCCGGCCTCATCAATGACTTCCTCGACTTCATCTCGGGGAATCCCCGGGAAGGGTCATCCCTGCTCGAGTTCAGCGGCCTCGACAGGTCGGAGCGGGAAAAATATCTTTGCATATTCGATGCAGACATGAATCCTCTGCCGGGGTTCGTCGAGCCTCTGGTGGCGATGATGGAGGAACGGCCGAAGATGGCGTTCATCCAGACCCCCCAGTATTACTCGAACTTCGAGGCCAACCGGGTCGCTCATGCTTCGGGCCTTCAGCAGGCGGTGTTCTACGAGTATATCTGCGAGGGAAAAAGCCTTGGCGATGCCATGTTCTGCTGCGGAACCAATGTGATGTTCCGCGTCGACGCGCTTCTCGACGTGGGCAAGTTTGATGAAACCTCGGTCACCGAGGATTTCGCGACGTCGTTGAAATTCCACCGGCGCGGCTGGAGTTCGGCGTATCGAAGCTTCGTCTGCACCTTCGGCATGGGCCCGGAGGACCTGGGGGGATATTTCAAACAGCAGTTCCGCTGGGCCCTCGGCACCGTCGGCCTGTTTCGGCAGATTCTCGGGGAGTTCGTGCGGAATCCCGGGCAGATGTCGCTCTACAAATGGTGGGAATACGCGCTTTCCGGCACCCATTATTTCATCGGATGGGCGCTGTTCACCATGATCGTCTGCCCCATCCTCTACCTGTTCCTGGAAGTACCCAGCTATTTCGCGTGGCCCGGCTTCTATTTCCTGCTGTTCACCCCGTACATTCTGCTGTCGATGACGGTCTTCTTCTGGACCCTCACCCGCCGCAACTATCGCCTCCGGGACGCCATCCGCGGCCAGCTGCTGCTCGCGGTCACCTTCCCCGTCTACATGAAGGCGTCGTTCCTGGCGATGCTCGGGAAACGCGGCTCGTTCCAGGTGACGCCGAAGAACGGCGGCCACTCGCTGCCGCTGTATGAGCTCTGGCCGCAACTGGTGCTCGCGACCCTCAGCCTCGCGGCCGTGGTGTGGGGAATCAACCGGGTCTATTATGAGCAAACCCAGGTCGCGGCCGTCCTCGCGAACTCCTTCTGGTGCCTGTATCATTCGGTCGTCCTGTTCTCGGTCCTGTATTTCAACGATCCCGAGAACCTGACCGAATGAGCCGGAACCGCGTTCCCGGCGCGGCGTTTTTCGTCGTCGCAACGCTTCTGCTGTGGCTCTGCGGCTGCGGCGTTCCCGTCCCGGAAGACCGGAACGCCGGGCCGCCTCTCGTCGGGGTGAACCTCGAAGGGTTTCCCGCGAGGAACGACCTCGATCACGTCAGAACGGAAGCGGGTTTTGCGCCCGACGTGGTCGGATTCTACCTGCAGTGGCCGTCGGATCCCGCCGAGCCGCCCCCGCCCGGCCTCGCATCGTCTCTGGAAGACATTTCGTCGGCCGGGGCGCTCCCGATGGTGACCTGGGAGCCGATGTTCCTGACGAACGGCTCCGAAACGGCAATACCGGGAACGGACATCTTCGCCGGTCGCTGGGACGCCTATCTGGAATCGATGGGCCGCCTGTTCGCGTCAGCCCCCGGTCCCGTCCTGGTACGTTTCGCCCACGAAATGAATATCGATCGCTATCATTGGGGCGGTCCGCTCGAGGCGTTCACGGCATCCAGCCCGCCCCTCTACCGGAGCATGTTCGGCTACGTGGAACGGGCCGTCCGGGCGGCGGGAGCCTCGAACACGCTGTGGATCTTCTGCCCCAACGTCGAATCGGTTCCCGATCCCGCATCGGTCGCCTCTGCCGCCTGGAATACGATGGGGGCGTATTTCCCCGGAACCGACCTGGTCGATATCGCCGGTCTCGACGGGTATAACTGGGGCGACACGAGGACACGCGTGAAACACGGCTGGGACAGCTCCTGGCGGCGGTTTCCCGACCTGTTCGGGCCGGCGCTTGCCGACATCCGCTCGATCGTCGGCACCATGCCCGTCGTGATCGGGGAGACCGCGTCCGCCAGAAGCGGAGGCGACAGGGCCGCCTGGATTTCAGAAGCCGGCGCGAACCTCCGGTCGATGGGACTCTGCGGGATCGTCTGGTTCCACCTTCACAAGGAGGAGGACTGGAAACTGACCGCTTCGGAGGGCAGATCCCTGCGCGGGAACGGAGAACGGACGGATCCCCGGGACTGGGCCGGCCGGCTTCTGAAACGGCGAAACGCCTACTGAGCCTCTTCGAGGACGAGCGTCTGGCAGATGAGAAGCGTGTTGTAGTTGTAAAACAGCCGCCGCTCGAGCTGCTTGATCTCGGCGAGATACCACAGGATGGTTTCCTGCTCGAAGACGACCTGGAACAAGGCCTGGTCCAGCTCCGAGAACATGTACCGCCGCAACCGCTCGAAATCGAGGAGTTCGGCGAGGCCGCTGACGGCATCGCTCGACGCGGCCACTTTTTCCGAAAGCGCTTTCAATACGTGATAATGCTCGTCGACCAGGCGCCTGGCGTCCTCGAACAGGATCTCGCGCAGGTCGGGATATCGTTCCCGGTCCCGCGTGATGCGGGAAAAATAGGGCATCAAATGGTCGAAATAGATGAGAATATTCTTCTTCAGCAGGCTCGAATCCTTGAGGAGGGTGAAAATGACCTGCTTGAGGGAACCGCCGGGAGCTGTTTCCCGGAACGCGATGGTGCCGTCAGATTCGAGAAGGAAAACCGGTTCGCGGGAAAAAGCCGGGGACTCGCAGCTCACCCCGCAGGACTGCTCCCGATGGGTGGCATCGTGGCGCATCCAGACGATGGTTCCCCGTTCCAGGACCGAGGTCGCTCCGCCCATCGGCAGAAATAGGCCGACCCGGTCCCCGATGCGGAGCTTGTTCCAGGCGGTGACCCATTCCGGGATCGCTATCTGGATCCCCTCTCGGCTGGCGTCGGCAAGGAGATACTGGAACGCGAGATGGTCCTCTTCGCGAACGCCAAGGAAGGGCAAGGTAACCGAAGCGAGAGGGATGCGCAGGGATTTTCGCTTCTCCTGCCCCCCGGGCGGAGAGCCTGAAACGCGTCCCGCGCCGGCTGAACGGCCCTCCATTTCGGGCGATTCGCCTGCCGGACCACCCTGTTCCGCTGGCTGATTCATCGCTCGATGATAGCACAGCCGACAAGGATCCTGCAGGCCTCCTGCCAGGCACTTTTCGGGAGGGGCAGGATCATATATTCGTCACTGTAGCATTATCGATCCCTGCAGAATGGAAGCCTCCCGTTCGCCCTGAGCCTGTCGAAGGGCGAAATGAGGAATCATCTGCAAGTGGCTGTTCGTGCTTCGACAAGCTCAGCAGGAACGGAATCAGGAATTGGCTTTTTGTTACGCAGTAATCAATACTCCCAAGACTCGAGGTTGAGAACGAACGTCCCTGACCGGACGGACATGCCGCCCGATTCGCAGCAGGGATCGCAGACGCGCCTTTCATCTCGAGACGCAGATCGTCATGCTCGATCGCAAGGAATATACATTCCTATACGTCTCATATGCCGGGCGAATAGTATCACGTATTATATATATTACACCCGCATCGACACGTTCCGCCATTCGCCCTGAGCCTGTCGAAGGGCGAGAGCACTCGTGCTTCGACAGGCTCAGCACGAACGGTATCGAGCATGTAAGTGCTTGTTGTGTTCCGTGTGAAACGAGCAGTATCTGGCACTCATGAGAAAGTAAAGCTGAACCCCTTCCAGTGAATGAAAATACGGAAAACACCCTGCTCACCGAGAATTGCTGAAATGGAGAGTTCTCTCTTGTCATTCGGAAACGGTGCTGGTACTCTTACGGAAAATCGCGTTCCATTCAAACTTTTCATGCAGTCATGTTTTTTGTCACAGATCACCCCACCCTGCCGTTTAGATAAAGAGAGTGACCAACCAAGAAATTTCGGCTCTTCGCTATTCGGCGTGGGTAGGGTAGAATCAACGATCCATCGTCTCTGAGGACATCATGACACAACAGGAACTGTTTGCTGCGGCTCTTGGCCTTACTCATCCGTGGTCTGTTACG